>Ga0123342_1002604_pt1 | contig 29820 bp, 15 predicted proteins | sample Turbeawhitnodule_FD_89960 | JGI IMG/M metagenome (GOLD analysis project Ga0123342, IMG submission 89960) | Root nodule microbial communities of legume samples collected from Mexico - Turtle bean Mexico white nodule | ecosystem: Host-associated > Plants > Roots > Nodule | place: Mexico: Nepantla... | reverse complement strand
TTTCAGAACGTCTTTTCCAGAACATGTTTTATGAATTTCGGATTTATAAATGTGGAAATTAAAAAAAATGTGTTCAAAAAATAATTATTTGTCTTCCAGATTTTTTATTCCGAAAATATCTTTTGCTAACGGAACTACTATTTTGGAAACACCTAAAACTATAAAGGGTAATTTCAGTCTTTTCGAAAAATGTAGGGGTGCAGGAAAAAAAGTGTAGAGGTGCAGGAAGAAACAACCTACAAAATATTCTTCCTGCACTTCGTCAATGTTCTTTCTGCACCCCATCAAATAAGGAAAATAATCAAAATACCTTATCTAATTCAGTCTCATTCTGAAAAGCTTTTTCTGAAATATAATTCAGGAAATTTATTTCAAAAAAACACATTGTAAAATGTATTATCCACGTTTTTTAATACACTTGTAAATTCTAGAAAAAGATGTTAAGGAAGATTCTGAAAAAGTTAATCCATAAATTATTTTAAGAAAAGGGGTAAAATCGTCTTTTAGAATATTGATGGGATGCAAACTTTGATGGGGTGCAGCAAGAAATACCCAATAATAGAATCCACAAACACTTTCATTTTAACAATTCTAACCAGGATAACTTAATGGCTATGAAGAAGTATAATTGACGAATTAAGATTTTTTAAAAGTTAATAAAGGATATTGTAACATTCAAATTATAAAAACATAAATATTATAAATCCCGTTGAATTTTTTAAAAGTTATAAATCCATAAATTTCTTTTAAATTTTTTTAATTTCTTATTATATAAATCCAATAAATTCAAATTACCAAATCTTAATTATAAAGGTATTTAAAAAAATATTATAATTCATAAGATTTTACAAAATCTTTTATAATTTGCAAGACTTTTTTTTATTGTAAAGTATTCTTTTAAAACCTCAACTAATTCGTTTTCCTATCTCAATGCATACTAGACAAACCAATAAGCTGTTACTTTGCTAGGCGAGTTCAAAAGAAGGTTAAATTGAATAAATTTTTTTTATAGATACTTGGATAAGAATCTTATTAAATCTTTGAAATTTCAAAATTTGGTTGTTTTTAAAATGAGTGCACACATTTAAAACTAATTAATTCAAGAAACAACTAAAGAGATTAAGATTTCTATTTCTTGATCTAATTTACAAGTGTTGATCACATAATTTACACACACAAAAAAAACTTTAAGAACAATTTTTAACTTATTTTAGACTCTTTCACATTAAGTAGGAATGATTCCAGAAAGAATGATTTTTAAAAGTCCTTTTGATGTTATTAGTTCATGTAACTCAGTTTTATTCAAAACGTGTTGATTAGCCTGGTATGAAAAGAGTTTTTTGTATTTCTTAATGAAAATAGAGCATCATGAAAAGTGTGAATCATGTTTGATTAAACGAATTTTGAAGGAAATATATTTTAAAAGAATATCACAAAGTGTTTCAAGTACTAATATGCTTCACTAAAATTATATTAGTATGGAAAGTTTTTGAAAAACGTTGAAGAGTGTTTGTAAAACAGAGATACATATTTTGATATTGAATGGATTTTTCAATTTTGATAAATTGAATTTCAATTTGCACAAACTTAGAAAGTATTTGAAAGTATATTTACAATTGAAATTTTGGAATAAAAGATTTAGATAATTTTAAAAATTAACATATTATGTTTTAGTGATACCCCTGCCTTTAAATGATGATTATTATTTATTTATTATGATATTCAAAACATGTCTAGAAGAATTTACAATACTTAAAAGACGTGTAGGAAGATTATATTAAAAGTTTCCTCTTTAAACGTCTAATGGTAAAAGGATAAAGTGTAAAACAAGATTTGTGTAGTTTCAAAGAAATACTTCAAAGTTCAAATATATATGAGAGAAGAAGGACTCTAAAATGCAACAATGATATTAATTGATAAAGACGTGAAGAAAACATCAAACCTAAAGTGTTCCTGCTAGGGAGATGGGACTTAGAGAATTATTGAAATCTCTGTCTTCCTCCTTCGGTCGGGCATGTTGTTAGGGCTTCACTTGGATCCTTCTCGCCTTCGTGCTTCTCCTTCATCTCTCAGTCTCGGGTGAATGCCAAATGGGGGAGGTACCTGCAGAAGGCACTCCGACGCTCAAGTCAGTAAAGTGGGTGATCGGCACTCGGGTAGGTGCACAGTAATAAATGATGTACCTTATTCCTTGAAATGTGTGTTATTTATATTATTTTAATGGGCTTACCTCATTGGGCCTGATTAGTGGAATGAATCACACTTAGGGTTGCATTACCTAATTCTTAATGATAGTTTAGCTTCACTAACCTTGGTTTGAGCGTTAATGGTTATACGTGTCGGTCGGCCTGGTCGTGTGTGGTGTGTCAGCCAGCTCGGCCAGGTAGACTAAGACACGTCAGCGTGTGTCTCGGTCAAATGTGTTAAAACTTCAACGTTCAAATTTATACAGATAAATAAACTTTTTAAAAGGTTAAATATGTGATTAAGACGCACAAATTGCATCAAAGTTAAAGTTGCATTATAAAGTGTTTACTACATGAAGAAATAACAACTATGCAAATTTGAACAAAATACTCAAGTTAATTGGAGTTAAAGCTTTTATTGCATAATTAGGAGATAATTATTCCGTAATTAAGTGCAAATTCCATTCTTTATTAATCAGGACAAATTTGATATCTGATTTGATTTGATTTGTATAACTTTAATTACCTATTGTTTCTTGCTTTAATTACCTATTATTTCTTTCCCTAATTAGGTTATAAATAGTCTATAAATTTAGATTATAATCATATTTGTAAAGACATCTCAAAAATGCATTTCATCTATTTCTTTCAACATGGTATATCTGGGAGACTTTACTTCTGCAATTTTTTTTTTCTGGATAGTCTTCATTGTTGTAATTATTTTTCTGGGCAGTCTTCATTTCTACAATTATTATTATTATTTTTGCATAGCCTTCATTGCTACAAATGCTCTTTTTTTTCTTTGTTGACCACCACCTTGCATTGTTGACCACCGCTACCACCGTTGATCGCCACCAAAAAAATTTTCCAACGCATCTTTTTTTAACAAGACCACCACCAGATTTTTTTTCGATCTACAAAGCGCAATAGGTTTTGTCTCATTACCGCCAACTCTTACCGATGTCAGATTGAAAAACAACCCCTCTTAGCCCCAATGATCTGGGGTGTTGCAAAGAAACTATTGTCTTGATGGACTGAACTACCTGCAATGGGCCCAGTTGGTTCGTGCTACCCTCAAAGGGAGGAAGAAATTGAATCACCTAAAAGGGAACCCTCCAACCAATACCGATCCTAAATATGAAGATTGAGACAATGAAAACTCTCTTATTATGACTTGGTTATGGCATTCTATGACACCGAAGATCAGCCGAAATTGTATGTTTTTCTCTATTGCTAAGGAGATTTGGGAAAATGTTTGTCAGACGTACTCTATGAAAAAGGATATTGCAGCATGTTACAAGATAGAAAACAAGATCTTCAATACCAACCAAGGGAGCCTTTCAGTAACAAACTACCATGGTATGTTGAATGGTTTGTGGATCAAATTAGATCAGTATCACATATGACTCTATCACACTAGCACAGTTCCTTGAAAGTGTATGAACATTTAAATTTCTTTATGGAATAAACTCTAAATTTGATCCAATTCAGATTCAGATTGTGGGTAAGGAAAAATTCCCTTCTCTCTCAGAAGTTTTCACGTTGTACGAGGGGAAGAAACTCAGAGGTCAATATATTGGATAGGGGCAACTCTGTTGATAGTTCAGCTCTAACTATTGGCAAGGGCCCTGTGAGAGGTCCATTCCCTTCATTTGAAAAGACTCCCACAAAGGCTAATTGTGATGATCGCTGATGTAGTTATTGTAAGAAGACAGGTCATAATAAGGAAAGGTGGTTAAAACTTCATGGAAAGGAGAAGGTCTTGGAACGTACCAGAGGATTCAAAGGTATCATACAAAGTCGTGCTAATGAAGCATTGTCTGACTCTGAAAGTGAGGTAGCCCTACTTTTCCCTCAAGTAGCAGAGGAGGTCCCAAATCTCAGTAAAAAAGAGTTGGAATGTTTTTTAGCTCTCATGAACTCTCTTAGTAAGACTTCTAGCTATTTTTCTCTATCCTTTAATGTTTCTAGTATTGAGAATATATGGATTATAGACTCTGGTGTTACTGATCATATGACACCTCATTCCTCTTATTTTTCATCCTTACAATTTATCTAGTAACCAACATATTACTATTGCTAATGGTTCCAATACCCTCGTTACTGGTTGTGGTAACATCCACCTCTAACCTTCCTTTCCTTTAAAAAATGTGCTTCATGTTCCCAAACTATCTAATAACCTCTTGTCTATTCATAATATTACCCATGATTTAAATTGTGTAGTGATATTTTTTCATTCTCATTGTGTTTTTCATAATCTTGCCACGGGGAGGACGATTGGAATTGCTAAAGAGCAGGGCATGTTATATTACTTACAGTAGGAAGAAAATAAAAAGTGCGCTAAACTGTAGGCCCATAATCTTGGTCATCCTCTTAGATATGGCTTCAACACAAACGTCTTGGTCATCCTCCTTTTAGTACCCTAAAGTTCTTATTTCTTGTTTTATTTACAAAATTATTGGTTAAGTCTTTTCATTGTGATGTTTGTCAGTTTGTTAAACATCATAGAACACCTTTCCTTCCCAATAATAATAGAAGTTTTAAACCTCTTGATCTTATACATATATATGTATGGGGACCTTCACCTATATGTAATATCTCGGGTGCAAAATGATTTGTTTCATTTATTGATGATTGTACTTGAGTTACCTGGATATTCCTCATGAAAGATAAGTCTAAATTTTTCACTTGTTTGTAAATTTTTACCAAATGGTTCAAACACAATTTGAAATTCCAATTAAGAGATTGCATTATGATAATGAAAGAGAATATGTGAACCAAAACCTTTCCAAGTTCCTTAAGGAAAATGGACTTGTTCATGAATTAACTTTTGTGGACACTCCTCAACAAAATGGGGTTCCTGAAAGGAAAAATCATCATCTAGTTGAGGTTACTAATGCTTTACTCTTCCAAACGTCTGTTTCTAGATCTTACTAGGGGGAAACAATCTTGACTGCCACTTATTTGATCAATAGATTACCCTATTGGGTTCTAGAGGGTGTTAGCCCTGTTTAGCTTATGAACACATTCTATCCTTTTAGTCCCATTATAACTAGTCTTCAGAGTCACATCTTTGGTTGTCCTATTTTTCTTCATGTTTATAGTCTTTATCGGGGTAAGTTAGACCATCGGGTCATCAAATGTGTCTTCATCGGTTATGCCTCAAACAAAAGGGGTACAGATGTTATCACCCTCAAATTCGTAAAGTCTATGTTTCTATGGATGTCACCTTTCATGAAATAGAGTCCTTCTTTCCTAGTTCTCAGTTTCAGAGGGAGAGTATTCAAGAAGCTGAGGTCCTTGAGTTGTCACATCTTCCTTTGTTTCAGGATTTAACTCCTAGGGAGGATCACAAAGATCTTGCGCCAGCATCATTAGCATATAAGAATAATGAGGACAAATATTTTGGAAAAAAATATCAGTGAAGGCAACAAGAACTCGTCTTGGTCGAACAACAACTTCAATTGTTCGAACCAGAGGTAAGAACTCCTATCTGTGAGACTCTTGAGGACACCTTAAATATTATTTTTTAACCTAACCTAGATGATTTACCTATTGCCTTGAGAAAAGAAAATAGATCTTGTTCCAAATATCCTATATCCCAATTTCTGTCTATAGAAAAACTTTCTATGCAGCACCGAAGTTTTCTTTCAACTATTAATTTTATCAAAATCCCCACACTAGTACAAGAAGCCTTAAAAGATGAGAACTAGGTTCGAACCATGAATGAAGAAATGGGTGCATTAGAAAGGAACAAGACTTGGGAGATTGTAGAGAGACCACATGATAAGAAGGTAATGGGTTGTAGGTGGATATACATAGTTAAGTATTAGTTTGTGACATACTAGATCGGTATAATGTAAGATTGGTTGCAAAAGGTACACTCAAACCTATGAGATCAATTATGAGGAGACTTTTGCTCGAGTGACAAAAATGAATACAATCAAGATTATTCTCTCCCTGTCAGCGCATTTTGGTTGGGAGATGCATCAATTTGATGTTAAAAATGCATTCTTGCATGGAAGCTTGGAGGAAGAAGTATACTTGGAGATTCTACCTGGTTATGGTGCTACTAATGAAGGGAAAAAGGTGAGCAAGCTTAAGAAGACCCTATATGGTCTTAAAAATCACTTTGTACTTGGTTTGAAAGATTTACTCAAGCTATGGTATCTTTAGGGTACTGACGAAGCCAAGGTGACCATACTTTGTTTATAAAACATTCTTATGATGGTAAACTCACTCTACTTTTGGTTTGTGTGGATGATATGATTATTGCAGGCGATGATGAGATTGAAAAACAAACTTTGAAGGAGAGACTGGCTGCTCAATTTGAGATGAAGGATCTTGGGAAGCTGAAGTACTTCCTTGGGATAAAAGTTGCTTACAATAGACATGTAATCTTTATTTCTCAAAGGAAATACATCCTTGATCTACTGAAAGAGATTGGTAAGTTAGGTTGTAAGACCACTAAAGTGCCAATAAAGCAAAATCATATGATTGGGAATGATGAGGAAAACCTAAAGGTGGAGAAGACACACTATCAAAGACTTGTGGGAAAACTCATTTATCTATCACACACTAGGCCAGACACAACCTATGCAATTAGTGTGGTTAGCCAATTCATGCATGATCCAAGAGAAAGACACTTGTAGGAAGTAAATAGAATTATTTAGTACTTAAAAGCCTTTTCAGGGAAAGGATTGTTATTCAAAAAAGGAGAAAACTTATCCATGAAAGTATATATTGATGATGACTATGCAGGATCAACTATTCATAGGAGATCCACCACAGGCTATTGCATGTTCTTGGGTGGAAATCTGGTGACATGGAGGAGCAAGAAACAAAATGTAGTTGCAAGATCAAGTGCATGAATTTAAAGCCATGGCTCAAGGGGTTTGTGAACTATTATGGATGAAGATCTTTCTCGGTGACCTCAAAATAAAATATGAAGCTCCTATGGGTTTGGCGTGTGATAATAAGTTCGTGATCAGTATTGCACACAATCCAGTTCAACATGACCAAACAAAGCACGTAGAAATAGACCAATATTTCATTAAGGAGAAGTTGGATAATGGTCTTATAGCTAGCAAGTACATCCTTTCAAGACTCCAATTGGCAGATATGTTTACTAAGGGAATTTCCACTAAACAATTCAAAGATCTTACTAGTTGGAATGATAGATATACATTCACTAGCTTGAGAGGGAGTGTTGCATAAATAGGAGATAATTATTTCATAATTTAGTGCAAATTCCACTCTATTTATTAGGACATATTTGATATTTTTTAGTGATTTGATTTGATTTTTATAACTTTAATTACCTATTATTTCTTGCTTTAATTACCTATTATTTATTTTCTTAATTAGGTTGTAAATAGTTTATAAATTTAGACTGTAATCACATTTGCAAACACATCTCAAAAATACATTTAATTTATTTCTTTCAACTGCTTCAACATACACATTTAGATAAAGATAAAAACATTTAAAAGTGTCTCACACGTTCAAGACACGTAAAAATGATTCAAATTAGAAGTTTCTATATGGAGCGATTAACGGATATATGGTGAAGTGCAAATTGCAAGCTTCAAACTAACACATTTTAAAAGCTATATAAAGACATAGAAAGCGAAGAAAAAACACACAAAACAAATTATACATAAATGATATACAAGTTTGTGTGAGAGTTTTGTGTTGTACATATTCTATTTGCTTCATAGAGCATCTAGTAATTTGGGTAGAGTGTTAAACCCTTGTAAATCCTTCACAACTATACCCTATGAGTTTACATTGTTCTCTTTGTTGAGAGTGTTTTTCTCAATTCTTTGAGAGGTCTTGATCTTAGGGGGAGATTAAGACTGTTTTACTTGGAGAGGTGTAAAATACTCGTTCCTGAAGAGGTGTTAAAACTCGTGTACCTAGAGATGTGTAAAATACTTGTTCATGGAAATGTGTTACAACCCGTGTTAGTGAAAAGATTTTAAGCAATTTACTTAAGGGAACTGAACATAACCCAAGTGGTAGGGTGAATCAGTATAAAATTGTGTCTACTTTTATCTTCTCTTTGCTTGTCAGACATTTTTTTGTATTGTCTTTCAATTTTGGGATTTGAATTCAGGCCCCGTTCAATCCCCCTTTCTAGAGCCAACTACACATTCACAATAGACATGACAGGGACTGATCCCGACTTTATGTGTCATAAACTTGCCATTCCACCCCAAGCAAAACCATAAGTCATAGAAAAATAGTGCTCGGGGAAGAATGTCATCATATGGTCAATCAATAAGTTAATAAGTTAATGAAATCATATTTTATCAAAGAGGTCGCTTACATCACATGGCTCGCCAATATAATCATAGTAAAATAATCTAACGACAATTGGAAGATGTGAACTAATTACATAAATTTGAATAAAGCATGCCAAAATGACATGTATCCCTTGTCGAACATAGATCAACTTGTAGATAACATGATTGGCTATGAGCTTAACAAATTTTTATACTCGTATTCAGGGTACAATTTGATTAGAATGCTTTTGTCAAATGAAGAAAATATGACATTCATGATTAATGGACCCTCCCAAAAGATCATCCTCAACATCTCATAAAGGTCTTAAAGGTATGCCAAGACAACATGTTTTAAAACTCGAAAAATGTATTTTCAATGTGAAAGGCAACAAGTTTCTCAGTCTCACAATCACCCATCGAAAAATAAGAAGTTAATCTCAACAAATATGATACTATCTTCTCCATGTGAGTCCGAACAACTTAAAATAATACTAACACCTTAACAAAATAGTCATTAAAAATAGTTATATTGTATATTTTTCTATAGTAAGAATATAAAAGTCATAAAAATGAATTTGAAAATATGTATTAATCATAACTATTGATATTATTAAAGAACAAAATACATAAGTTAGAATGGATTAGGGTCTATTTTCCTTTACAAGTGTTATGTCTATACAACGAGTTAAAATCATTATGAACCCACCAATAAACATTTTATAGATAACTTTTTGGTAACAAAATTTCAAAATATTATTGAAAAATTGTTAAAAACAATATAAATTTGAAAAATCACGGTCCCGTCCCTCCTTAAAAGATCAGTCATTGTGTAAAATTGTTATCTTCATTTTTTTTCCAGCATTCTACCAGTGAAGTGGTAATAAATTGTAAGAACATATTTAAAAAAAAAAATTAAGGTGAATTTTTCATTTCTAGTTAATCCACCCGGGATGTTAAAAATGGCAATGCACAGATTTGTATACGGCAAGTCACTGAAATTATTAGAGAAATTGAGAATTTGTTTATAACCTACCACAACATTTAATAGTTAGTTATTATGAATAATATTACTAACTTGCTTAAAACTTTCTGAAAACAGAGTCAATATGTGCATATAGTCTTTCTCCTTTGCCTCCTCCCATCAGTTAAGTATGTATCTTTAACCAAAACTATACTTTGTAGGTGAAGATTTATTGAGTTAACTTTAGCTGTGGCAATTAGTAGTGATGGTGTCCCTCATAGTTAGGTAAGTGATTTGAAGGTTGCAATGAACCAACTACCATCATTAAGACACAAATTGTCAAGCTCTCATATAAAGGATACCTTAGTAGTGGCACAAAATTTGGATGCTTTTAGGTTTCAGATTCTAGATACCAAATACTTGTAAGTGGAGGAATAAACAAGTTTGAAATGGACAAATATACAGCTTTCAGCTTTGCCATTCATGAACCAAATCCATCACAATTAAAGTGAAAGGGTGCATCGCCAAAACCAAGAAGAATACAAAACAGGCCACTTTCACATTAATGGAAGCACAAAGTGATCTGTTCACCGTCCTTTTATGTTAAGAGAGACACATCACATGGTTTTGGTGTCCTCTTCATGTTTTAAGTGTCACATCAACCTTTCCCAAAATGTTTAGATGTCAAAACGATCAATAAGTCCAACACTGCAATTTCCTCTATCACCCACCACTTAATCTACATGTATGATAAGGTTTACCAATTGAAGTCTAATATTATCTTCAGTTGTGAAGTAAATTCTTGGTTAAATACATTATACATGCCCCCAATGATCTAGTACAAGTAAACAGTACAAGAAAAGTAACAATAATTATCCAGATAGGGATTGTGCTTCTAAAAGATCAAGTAATCAATATATTGTAGATAGCAAGTTGTCAAGATGCCATATAGTTACATGTTTAGCTTATAAACGGTCCTAAGCATAAAAAGCATGAAAACAAAAACAAAAGGCTTACAAGTAGCCTATAAACTACAACTAGGTAGTACTTCCCACCATTGACAAAGGGTGGAGAAGGAGTAATAATACAAGTGAGAGAAGAGATTCATAGTATTAATTTATCATATCATTCAGTAGTTTAAAGAACCCACAGTTGTTATCCCAGTGCTTATACTTCTTGGGTCCTCATGGCCTGCATAGTCATCACACACGCCACTAGAGAGCCTCTGAATTGGGACTGAGTTAAGAAGCTCAAGGCCATTGTTGCCCATTTGCTGCACTTCCTGAGGGGAAAGTATCTTGATGCACCCTACACTATTTACAAATTCCCTGTTACACCAAAAGACCATGTATGAAATTAAATATGTGAGAAGAGAAACCTGGTGAATTGGTCATTTCATTTGCTTTACAAAAGCTAAAGAGAGAAATGAAATCCAGAATATACAAGCTACCACCACCACTTTAAGGATAAGAACAGATGGTAGACAATGAAGATTGTCTAAGCAGATATTCTGAAGTGCTATGGGATTTCATTTAGAAAGAAAAGAAACCAAGAATACTTACGGCCATGGGCCATCACCGAGGAGAAGAACATCATTCTCTTGGTCAACGAATACAAGCTGCCAGCCTGATCTCACAGGGTCCTCCAACTCACCTTCAAGGCCAAACATGCGAGCAAGCTCACCGCGTAGCTCATGGTAGTTGGTGAATTTTGTGATATCCAATGATCTTCCAAAGGACCCTGACTTGTAAACCTGTCAAAATTATGTATGCGGCATAAAAATCAAGACTATTAATTGGCCACTTTTATTGTGAATCACAAAAACATAGCAATGAGAAAAAAATAGAACATTTAATTTGAAAGAAAATACATCCACTGGAAAAGCTCACCTTCACAAAGGTTTTGATCGATGGGTTTCCTTGCCCTCCATTTTCTGGGGTTTGCAGGAAGCCCGCTTCACCAATATTGTGTGTCATTCCAGGATTCATTGAAGAATCAGTGCCTGTGGTGTTCAGGTAATTAGATGATTGAAAAGGTATAGTTGGTGGGCCGCTGTTACTGCTAACTCCCTTGAGGCTTGACAACCCATTATGCATTAGCAGTGATGAGGGCTCTATATTTACTCCAAACAAAAGATGATTTTGCGGATCAGTGCTTCCTTCTATAGCACACTCCCTACTAGGAAAGGGTGGCAATGTAATTGCATTTTGAGCCATGGTACTCTGTGGTTGCCCTAACTGCTCCACTTGAGGCAGAACACATTGAGATGCCCCAGAAGAAAAGAGAGGATCCACTGCAACACGTTTGGAGGGTGGCCATGCAGTTGAAGGTTGAACAGGAACCCAAGAGGTTCTAGGAAGATTGAGAAGGTGAGATGTTTCATCCTGGGAAAATGAACCCAAAATACTATGCAGGGGAGAAACAATAGCATTAGTCACAGGGTTTCCGTTTGAATCAGAAAAACTCTGCTGATGTCCCAGTGAAGAGATAGCTTGCATGGGTGGCGATTGAGATTGAGGTGCTGAAACAAACTGAGACATCGTAGAGACAGCATTTGAAATCTGCTGATGATCAACCACTTGTTGCTGCTGCAGTTGCTGTTGTTGCTGCTGTGGTTGTTGTGATTGTTGCTGCTGTAGAAGATGATGCTGATTCTGATTATTGAATGAATGCTGATGCTGCAAATGCTGCTGAAAATGAGTTTGAGCCTGAGATTGAGATGGATGAGGTATTTCTTGACTATTTGGAAAAGACTGCTGAGATTGAGACTGCTGCAAGATTTGAGTCTGCACTAAGGGAGAACTCCTATTCAGGAAGTTCTGTGGTTGCTGAAATTGAAGTAAGGAAGTAGGATGTTGTTTAGAAGGATCTGAAGTCCACATATCCTGAAGTGCAGCGGCAGCCATAGCTTGGTACACGTCTGTTTGATAATTCATCATTGAGGGATCAAGCCTTGGCTGCATCCAAGGACTAACACCAACCCCCGGAAAATTAAGAGATGGAAGACCTCTCTCAGTGTCTCGAAGCCACATCAGTGAAGAATTTATACCAAAATCATCATCCTTCATGCCTGCTACGATCCATAGGGGAGAGTCAATACGTTGATGCATAAATGAAATTGACTTAGAAATGTAAAACTGCTTTTTAAGTTGAACATAGATCAGGTCATCACATAGTTCATTAATATTTTCAGCTCAAATTTAGCAAGCATACCATGGAAAGAAGGCAGTCCTGGAGGCCATGGTCTCTTGAGTCTAAGGGGAAATGGAGAAGGATACATTGGAAATGTTGTTAATGGCTCAATTTCCCATAGAGACACCCGGGGTTGCCTCTCTCCTGCTGTGGATTCATCCCAGCCAACCTGCATCTCAAGTCAAAACCATTTTTAAAATCCTTCCTCAACCCTTAATGAGACAGAAACTGTTTCCTAAGCAAGATATTATTAATCTTTCTAATATAACTATATCACATAAATGAGATATCTCAAATTTAAACCTTGACTGAGCGCCAATGGGAATTTGGCCACCGAACAGAATCCAGGTCACTAATGCCAGTTATTGTGCCCATGTATCTGCATGAACATATAGATACATATACAAATTAGTGGTACAAACATATGAACACCAACTCTACGAACTGACTGACCATATCAATGTCAATCAGAATTTATTTTAACAACTTTATACATAATACAGTATTATTGAGGGTCAAAATAATCATTCATTTCATTTGTATTCATGTTTCCATTTCATCTCATTGTAACAAATTATAGACCATCAGTGATAAAAATAAAAAGAAGGCCAAGTGATGCCAAAGCAATTGATTTACACCATCTCTAGATAAATGAATTAAAAATGTGTCCGCTGCATTTGATTCAAGTGTCAATAAAAAATCATACTTTATAACGCCATTCACCTATATTTCATGTCATTGGAAACAATATATGAATTTCAACTTATTTTAGAGAAAATCTTATGCACATAGCAACAGTTAGAATAAAGCTCCACATTAAATTCTTTATCAGAATAAGCACATAATGAAATTCATTAATCTAATATTTACGACATAAATGCAGTGACCAGATTAATGTTTTCTATAGCTCCCAGCCTTGTAGAATATTTGGCTCCCCAATTATATGTATACAAAAGTATGACCAACTAAAAGCTCATCAAAAGAGAAAATCATAGTCATCATTCAAAACAAGCCAAGAATTACAAATACAGGTTGCAGCTTATGCGTATTGAAAAGTTTCAAATTTAAACCCTATATGATTTCTTACAGGTCCACTATCATTTTCAATGAGTTATAAAAACATACCGACGAACACCGGATTCCTCTGTTTCAAACAGCATCCTGAAGCGCATGCCGACTGAAACTCGAGTATGGTATACAGCTTTAACATACTTTGCTAAAGGTATGACAAATTCTGATGGGCTAGCTCTGAATTCAAAAGAAAAAAATTGTCAATTTAAGTAAATATATCACAACATGAAAGTCTACAAATGTATGGCAGTTGTACCGTGGGTTATAAAAGATGGTGAAACGACTATTAGTCGCAGCTGCATGAGCTGCTGCAGCAAGAAGCCCCAAGTGCATGCTATCACTTGACAAGACTGATGACGGCATCACAGGTTGAGGACGATTAGCACGCCGAATGCCAAGAAGCAATTGATTCTTTTCATTCCTGTTGAAGAAAATACACTTTAATTAGACCAATTGTTAGATAATTAATAATAAAAGTAACCATGCTCAACATAGTATCATTCAAGTCTGGATAAAAAAGCAAATGGCTGGAAGAAATAAGAAGCAACAACTCCCATAAAGCCTGAATCATCACAATAATCAGGAAGACCATACGTCAATGGAAACCCAATTAAGGATCCCTGGGTCAAAATAGAAACTGATTAAATATTACAACACATGAAACATGTTATTAGGATATAAGTTAAGGAGAACAGAAATTAGTTAAGATAGTTAGAATATTAAGTTAGTTACTCGAGGTATTAGTTAGATATAAATAGGAGAAGGAAGAGAGGAGAGAAAAGGATGTTAATTTTGTAGATTGGGATTAGCTCTTTCTGAAGGCAAAACCCTTCAATGATAGATTGCTCTCTTGTTTCTTGTTCTATTCAATAAAAAAAAAATTCTTTTCTTTATGTTTTCAATTCTTGGTTCCTAACAAATTGGTTTGGCCTGCCAGATCTTCGAGGGAGAGCCAGTGTTAGAGATGGAGGAAGCACAAATTTGGGTCACATGGAAGCTGCCAGCCTTTGTGGGGCCAGATCCAATTGGTTGGATTGCAAGGGCTGAAAAAATCTTTGACGTGCAAGATATTCATTCATTTGATAAGATGCATTGTATTCATGAGCATGGATGGCATGGTAATGCTTTGGTTCTATGATTGGTGTCAAGACAACCCAGATTCAGATTGAGAAGCATTTTCCACAGATTTGATGAAAAGATTCAAAGATAGCTATTGCAGCCACATTTTTGAAAGATTGACTGCCATGAAGCACAAGAGCAAACTGAGATGGAATCTTGCAGCAAAGAAATGGAGACTTCTCCAATGTCCTTGAAAGAGAGAACCAACCATTTAGAGCTCAAACCATTGCTGCACAAGATGTTGAGCAAGACAAAAAATAGCATTGAGGGAAGTGGGTCAAAATGCATTGAAGCAGAGGCAAGTTCTAGGACAAGACAGGTGGAACTACCCACCATTGATGGAAGTATATAGAAGGGGAAACTGATTCAAAGAGTAGCAGTTTTAAGTGTGATGGTAATCCATTGCCATTCTTGAAATCAGAAGGTAGAAGTAAAGAAGGTTCAGTAATCAAGAATCACACCCTTTGTAGAGCATGAGAAACCACAAATGAAATGAGATTAGCAAGAGAAACAAAGATTAAATGGAGGAAGAAGTGAATGCATCAATAAATAGAGTGAAAATTATGGGCTGTACAGATCAGTTTCTTGATAACCCAATTGTATAGTCAACCGATAAGGAAGTTGAAGAGGGGAACCAAGCATCATTTTTTTACCAAATTCAGATTTCCATAATATGGATCAGTAAGTTGTTGGACCCAGATTTGATAATGAAGGTGGTTGGAACATCAATGGCATTGGAAGATTGAAATTTCAACTTACTGGGCAAGCATAAACTTCACTGCATCTATGGATGACAGCTTGGTAATGGAGTCAAAGCAGAAGGCAGGTTCAGAGGCTGTTATACAAAATCCACCCTCATCCCCACCACAACCCAAACCTTGAATTTGCTAGCAGTTGCCAGTGGGTTTCCCTCCTATGGCAGGAAAGTATCACAATGCTTTCAGGAAGGGCAGACGAAGATCATGGTGATGAAGATGAGCCATGGGATAAAGCTTATTTTAGGAGGAGCATATTGTTAGGATATAAGGAAAAGAAAAATTAGTTAAGAATTATAATATTAATGAGTTAGTTAGTTGAGGTGTTCGTTAGATATATAAATAGGGGAAGAAGGAGACGAGAAAAGGATGTTAATTTTGTAGATTGAAGCTCTTTGTGAAGGGGAAAGCCTTGGAGGAGAGAGTGCTCTCCTATTGTTCTTATCATTCTATTCAATAAAAATCTTTCTTTTTCTTTCTCTCTTTATTTCTTAGTTCCTAACACATCAATAAAAAGATTTTCCTATATTCTTTTGAATGGCCAAATGACATACAAATCATATGGCTTGGTTCAAGGAGACAAATTAACCAACCAAATATTACTGCCAAAGGCCATTTCAACACACATGATAAAAAATTTGGAACGAGAGGAGCAATAAATTACTTACCAGATAAACAGAACTGAATCGCCAGCAACAAGTCTTTTAGCACTCACAAAGACACTCCATCCAGTTGTAAGTAGATGCCTTTTGGGCTGACCTGCAGAAAAAAAAAACACCAAATTCAAACATTACAAATGGAAAGAGCACTTACTTTCAGCATCAGGCAAGAAACATACAACAGAAACCCTATCCCACTAAGAAACATACTGAAGTAAAAATTTATTAATTATTTAAAGAAAAAATAACTCCTACATTTGCAATGAAAAAGACGCAAGACAAATCAGATTTTACAACCCACCTCGGAAGATATGTCTGAATTTCCATTCGTTACCATGCAAATCCCTTGCAATTAACTCTTGAGCAGGAGGCTGTTGTGAAAAGTCCTGTAGGTCAAAATTACAAAGTTAAGAAATCCAGAGATTTTATGGACAAGTTAAAAGTTTTAGAGCATAATGCTATAATATTTTACCAAAGGAGGAAAAACTTTTTCAGCTGCCCTACGAGGAACAGAAAATCCCCCATGAGTGCTGGTGTCACTGGCAGTCAGAATTTTGCAAAAGTAGTTTGTTGGCTGTTTACTTGGAGTGCCCAACTCTGCTGGAAGGTATGCCTCTTTCTGCTCTTGCTGAACACACGGCCATAGTCAAAAGATTGTATTAGAATCTAAACATAAAACCGACACAATAAGTTATCAGTTAAGAAAGAGAATCATACAGGACTCAGAGGTTGTAAAGTCATCTGTGCATATACTTCATCAGTCTCGGTATCTGCCTGAATACAAAAGAAATGAACAAAAGTTAAAAGAAAAAGAGAGTGCAGAAATCAGCATTGGGAGAATTTTAAAACAAGGAAACCAAGATAAATAAGATTATTACTGTAAAAAGAACAAATAAATAAATAAGCCTTACATGCATAGTCACATTATGAAGTTGACAAATAAGCTGTGGTGGTAAGCTTGGATAATTGGGTATATGGCCATCCACTTCCCTGTTGGTAGACACAGCAACCTAAGCAGAAAAATTCCGATACTGGTTATGCGTGTAGCTTATGCAGAAAAAGAACATAGCTGTTATAAAATGTAAAAGGTTCAGGTGCTGATAGTCTCAGGGTAGTTGGTGAAGATATTATATTTCTAATTTCTAAGAGCTAATTCATTAAACTGCAACAGTTTAAGACTAAAGAATTATTCTCAAGAGTGAGTTAAGCATTAGTATACAAAAGAGTTACTATAGTGAAAGACTAAAGCCAGTTTTGTTATGAAAGTGTAGAAGTAACCCAGCCCTTAGATTAGCAGCCCACAGGGTCATATGGACCAAAGAGACAAGGCAAAAGAACCAATTTGAGTCACAATTTAGAAGACAAGCAACCAAAACCGCATCTTCATGTCCACGGGCAGAAGATTCGTTTTATTACTTTAACATACCATAGTAACAGAAAATCCAGATAACACCCATAAGGATTTCTCTGTGCATGCTATAATCCAACTCACCTGTTCACTGTGACCTTGTGGAAAATATACTACACGGCTTCCAACAGCTGGTAAAGAAACAAGTGGACCAGCACATGCATGCCAAAGTTCTGAATCTAGTACTCGCTTTTCTCCTGCAAAAAACCCATCCCAATGTCATGAATATGGCAGTTAAAGCTCATTACTGCCCCCTAAATGCCTCAAAGGACAAAATGGATTTTGGCACGTTGTTGACAGAGCCAAGATCTCAAAATATCAAACGAAAACCGAATCCCTTCTCTGATCTCTTAGCTACATCAGAAAGAAGATAAACTGTAGCTACAAGGGAGAAATTCTCCAAATCACCACCTCAAAAAAATCAAGGGAGTCCCGCCACCATGTTAGACATAAAACTGTATGTATTGAGCACAAATTCCACAGGAACCGGGAAGAAACAACTAGCTCCCCAAAAATAGAAATGGAGAATACAAGGAGAGAGGAAATGGAAGAAAAACATAATACAACAAAGACCATAAAACGTACCTTCCTGGGGTGGAGTACTAAAACCTGCTGATGAAAGTTTCATTTCAGTAAAGTTTCAGCAATTTCAAACCTTGACCCAGTCCCAAAATCAATGATTTTAAGCACACTTTTAAATAGACCAATTTAGGAGCTATAAAATTCCTACAACCTTCACCCAGAACCAAATAACAATCCCTTTTTTCTCTTCTTTCTTACTCCACAATATCATTCTTCTTTTACCTTTACTACTTCACCAACCAAAACAAATTTGAATCTAAACAAAACTCAACCACCCAAAATACAAAATTCCTTCAACCATCAAAGAGACATGCTAATAAACTCTGAAATCCCCACAGTTTCAACTCTCATCCAATACCAGTCTCACTACAATACGCACTTATTCTACTCCTACCCTTCATTCGCTACCAATCCTCTTCAACCCCCACAACCCCAAGTTCCAATCTTCAACCAAACACTTCATCCTACAAAGCTTGAAGCACCAACAGCAAGTAACCCACCAGTATCCTTTTTTCTTCTCTTTTTATATCACCAATAAAATTGACAACAACTCAAAAAACCAAGCACAGCCCAGAAACCATACAAGAAAAGAAACTCCAAAAACAAACAGATCTCAGTTAAAGAAGCTACAAATCCAAAAGGGTAACGGATCTCGGGCAAAGCCAGATAAAAAAACACAAAATGAACTCTGAATCAACACACCACGCTCCCTACAGAATATAAAAAACTGAAACAAACTTGCAACTGAAAACGACCACAGTTACAAGCGTAGGTAGTCCTTTTTCACACGGAGCAGACAAGAAAACAGTGTGTAACACACCTCCTTTTAGAGATTAAAAAAAGAAAAAAAAAAAACGGGTCGGGTTGTGTTTTTCCAAGTTGATGGAAAATGGGTAGCAATTTCGGCGCAGGCACTCTGGTCGTGCTGTTACTGTTATTTTTCTCTTTCTATGCTTGAAAGAATGAAGACAGAAGCGCCATTGTTTTTGGGTGTTTTTTAAGGAGGAGAAAGAGAGTGTGTTTCTATGTCAGATGATTTATCTTTTCTAGGGAGAGAAAAGGGAGAGGAGAAGGTTTCACAGTTGATAGCATTTTGCTTTATAAATATTTATACATTATTTCTTTATATCTAGTCTAAGTATTTATGTACACATGTGAATGTGATATGACATTCTTTTTTTGTGTTAAAAAAATTAATGTGAAAATACATCAGGATTACCTTCACTGTTCCTTACTACAGCTGCCCTCTTGTAATTATTTTCCCTTTTTAATGTGAAAATGACAGTTAATAATTTCTACAATTAATAACTTTTAATGTAAATAAGTCATTTTTAGTCTTAAAAGTACTTTTTAACTTTTTAAAAATTATATTTTAATAATATAATTTTTTAAAAACTAATAGTCATTTAGTTTTACTTTTAATGCATAAAAAGCTTTTATTGCTGTAAAACTAAACTAACCCTTTAATTTCTCAGGTCAAAACATTTAAGTATGTTTTTACCTCATTTACAGAAGTGTAAACATGTTACAGCAGTGAAGGTGAAGAACACTGTGTAATGTTGGGTCTGGTGCAGTGGAAACAAAAAGAAATTATTAGTTATATTAGTATTATTTATATGATGGTCTTGATGTTAATATTAATTATGAAGGAAGAAGAAAAGTAGGGTTGATTTAACATGCATGGAAGGTAGGATAAGGAGTAGTAGCAATAGCATGTTGAGGATCTTGGAGCATCATTGGAAAGCAACTTATTGGAGAAGCACTTATGCAAAGGTGGAATTGATCAGCTTGCAGATGTATGCAGTGATTTTAGTTTTGTCAATACAATTATCTGCTCCAACTCTGAGACTTTACCTAAACTCTCCATCCATGCCCAATAGGCAATAGGTAATAGGCAACAAAGTCAAAAAGTGTCAAAAGGCCTTTTATCTTACACCAAAATAATCATTTCTGCAGCATCATGCAACACATGATGGTAAAAACTGAAAAAATACTGCAAGTAAAATGGGGGCAAAACTATGAAAGACAGAATCTATTATCATGTTACTTTTTCTTTTCTTTTCTGCTGTTAACTGTTGTGTTGATCTGGCAGGAAGAGATATTGGTTTTTTAACACAGTCTGATAAGTGTATAGTAATATATTTTCAAACCTTTTTTTAAGTGGAGAAATTAGATTATTTTAAAAATAGTTTTAAATTTTTGTATCTTAAACTTTTATTTTATTTTTAGTTAAAGATTAAAGGTGAGCTCATTTTTAAAACATTAAATTCAAAAAATAAAACTTAAGAATAAAGAATGACCCTTAAAATTACTTTTAAAATAACTTGATATATTTTAAGAATGTTAAAATTTACTAAAGATTATAAGATCTATAGATTATACTTTTTTTTAAATAAGTTACAGATTTATAGTGTTAAACAGTATGACTCTATTTTCTGTTTAGTAGAGAATGGTTAAAAAAATGAAGATTAAAATGGTAAGTTATAATTTAAGTATATAAAATAGAATTTTAATTATTTCTTTTAAAGGTTAAATTTGAAGTTGTGTATACGAATATAAAATAAAATTTCAAAAAATTTAGTTATTTCTTTTTTAAATATTATCATCTTTTGAAAAAAAAACTTTTTTTAGCTTTTTGAGAGCTATTTTTTTTTTAAAGCAGATTATATTAGTGTGATGGTGATTAAGAGAAGATAAATTATAAAAATTTTACTTTATAAACCCTCTATCTTTATTTTTTTATATAAAAGCTTTCATGTTACGCATTACTATGCAACTTGACATCTCAGGTAGGCTGACACCTCATGCAACAACAATTATATGCCATCACATGAAAAAAAATGTTATTAAAAAAAAGAAAAAAGAAAGAAAATACAAAAAATATGGGGAGATTAGATCAAAACTCATATGCTAACAAAAACGATACATAAGTAGACTATACCTATTCATAAAGAATTCTAAGAACAAACTAGATGGAAGTCTATTATACCAATGAAATGGTTCTCTATGAATAAATCCTAAATTAGCCAACTTATCAGCACATGCATTTCCTGCACGAAAAATATGAGTAACCCTAAACCTGATTTTCTCACAATAATTAAGACAAGTATTTCATCGATTACGAAACATCCATGGAACATTAGTCCTAGTAGTAAACGCAATACAAACCAAGGCAGAATCACATTCAAGCCAAACATTAGTAAGTCCCATCTTTTTAGCTTCCTCCATAGCATGTATAACTCCATAAAACTCAGCAACCATAGCAGTTTGAACTTCAAGAAATGCAGAGAAAGCACCAATAAACTCCTTCATACGCCCACGGAAAATACCTCCACAAGTAGCAAGACCAGGATACCCCCTAGCAGCCCCATCAGTGTTAATTTTAACCCAATCTGGTGAAGGAAACTCTCATATAACAGGAAGAGGACGAAGAACTTTACCACTACAAGTATTAATATCAAAAAAATTAATCACGTTGAAATCCAACATATCATTCTTCATTGAAGTTTTAGACGAATTTCCCACTAGACAAGTTAAGTCTTTAATTACCGAAATAGCCATAATCTTATCCTGAAATCTAACATAATTCCTCATACGCCATATCATCCAAATAGAAAAACTTATCACAGTAAGCTTAATCAATTTAACCAAATGACTACCATCACTCTTAATAAAGAGAAAGAAGATAATCCTTATTAGAAAAATGAGAAGTAAGAAAAATCTGTCGAACCCAACTCCAAATATGCAAAGCATTAGAACATTCAAAAATAAATGTTGGATAGATTTCTCATGCTTTTCACAAAGCGTACACATAAAACATATATGCAAACCTTTATTCTGAATATATTGATTTGTACCATGAAAAACTTTCCAGAGTACTGAGTTTTGGAAGCCGGAATAGATGAAGACCAAATGAATTTACCCCAACCACATGGAACTCTTGGTTCCAAGAAAAAAGTCCTAGTCGATTTAAGAGAGAAACGACCAAACTCATATAGAATCCAATTAGGAATATCTTGTTCCTCCCTAACCATGATATGATTAAAAAAATGAGACATCTGTTGTAAAGACAAGCGAATATTCCAATCACAACTTGTCCAAAATTGAAAGATTGTATCCGGAATGCTAGCACCATTAGATAACCCCGTAATATTTGCTAAAGAAGTAGTAGAACACCATTTATCATTCCAGAAATTAATAAAAGTACATGTACCAATAGTGTAAGAAGTATAATCAAGTATAGTAGAAGATTCAGAATGTTTCTCCTTGACAGTTGCCTTCTATAGGGTTTTCTATCACTGATAGTTGTCGTTTTGTTGTCAAATTAATATAATTCTAGTGTAGACTTGTCTAACACTAGAGAGATGATAGTATAATTGTGGTCAGATGACCCTAAGTTGTCTCCCAATGAATCCAATAATGAAATTAACAGATCGGTGTTTAGAATCTATCTGCAATAATAAGAGTTAATAATAACAATAATAATAAAAATGGGATTGAGATAGTTATGCAGGAAATATAAAAGAGATTTGAAACAACAAATAAAAAGCGGTAGATCCCCAAGTTCTTCCACCATTGAATTCTTCACAGATTCTCTAAAGATTAATCTTTTCTCAATCCTCCAACAGATTTAAACCAGATTGAACATGCGCCAATTTAATTCAATTGAAACTCACCAGTAAAAACATGTGTCTACTGGTTTAATCAATACCCACTTTGTTCCATGTGTATACTCCATGAGAATGCTTACCTCCTCTCTCTTGAATCATGCGCCCAAGAAATTAATTAGAACAATGTGAACTAACTTAGAAACCAAAGTTTAAGATAAGGAAGACTCTCAATCAAGCGTTCAAGTACAACTTCTCACAAAAACCAGTTTTCCAAGAGATTGGACTATTAAAACAACCGCTATAGAGAATTAAAAATCGAAACTTTTATTGAGCAAAACCTCAAAACTCAATGGGGAATTTCAAAAGAATCAACCAAAAAGGTTTAGGCTTCCATGCGGAGGCAAAACAAAAGAATTACTAAGAAGAAAATAAACTAAGAAAACCCTATGAAGCTCCTCCTTTTCTCTTTGATGCTTGTGTCCTTTTATAGGCTTTTATGCTCCAAGGATCTTGGGAAAATATTGTAGTTTATATTTTGTTAACATTTTCCAAGTTTCCAACTTTCCAGAATTCTTGTATTTTGCAGAAGATTTGCTTCCAATTCTGTTTCTGAGATATTGTAGATTTTATTTTCTCTTTCTTCTCCTCAGAATTTGTTTCCTGTTTTGGTTTGAACTTTTGCATATTTGGCTCATTCACAAAGGTAGTTGCTTCCTCCGGATAATTTACTCTAAAAACACAAAGTTAACAATAATAATAGTTAAAGCCCAAATAAACCCAATTATATGAATCTAAATTAAAACAATGGATTTAATTATTATTATAGTTCAATAATCCATGATTAAAGCTATTGAGTGTGAATAAATATATGCTCATCAATCACCTTCTATTCTTCCAATAATCTCTAGGGTTATGTCTCACGCCTCATATTTAACCTAGTTGGGCTTGGGCTATGTGACTTATGGCCTGGGCGAGCTACAACTTGCTTGGGCGAGTTGGACGAGAAAAAGCCCAACTTCTCTGGAGTGATCTCGCCTGGGTGAGATTGGGCTTGCTTGGACGAGTTCCTCTGGAGTGGTTTGGCTTAGGCGAGTTGTAAAGGCAAGTTTTGAGCATTCCAACCTTCCCTTTTCATCTTGTTTATTCTCCTTTAGCCCTTTCATCTCCATTTTCTCATAGAATCCTGAAATTAACACAAATTTAAGAATAAATCGTTCTTATTCATATTATAATCACAAAATATGTAAAAAAAAGTTTAAATTTATAAATTAGGGGTTAAATTATAGTAAATATCCATAAGTGTTTGTCTTTTAAAATGAAATATTATTGAAATATGACACTTATCAATGCACAACAGAAGCAAAGGTTTATATGAAATCAATATCTTCTTGTTAATTGTAGAAATGTGAAACCAATATAGCCTTATTTCTTACCATGTTGACATCTTCATCCAATTTGTTCATAAAGACCCATCTCGTTCCAATCACACTTTGGTCAGATGGCGGACCAACGTCTAAACATAGTTTCTAATAAATTGGTTGAGCTCTACCTCCATTTGTCATAGCCTCCTCTATATTCTTTCATTTTACTTGAGACTCCAAAGCCAGTAGTTATGTCTTTGAAAAATGATCTGGTTCTGACACCTTCATTTCTTTCTCCTAAGATCTGATTTTGAGGATGAGACGAAACATATCTCTACTCCCTTTGAAAGGTCTAACAAGTATGAATTGGGTCTAATGGTCCTTTGTCTGACTCTTTAACTGCACATGACTCTTTGACCAGATCTTATGACTTTTTTTTCATTTGATTTGCCTATGTGAATGTTATCACAAAAATACAACACCCTGAATGTTTTGATTATACGCTTAAACACAACAAGCTGAGAGCTTGAAAAACATGAAGCAGTTGCATCTGACAGACGTTGATCAAATCATGAGTCTACATGATTTGTTTGACAAACGATAAAACATTATGTCAAGTTTCACTTCGTTTGATCAATTAATTGAAGATCAATCAGACAATTAGTATAGATCAAGACTTCAAGCTGATACGCATGAATAATATTCTAAAACTTGAGTATGAGGATACAAATAATGTATTATATGTTTTCCTTCAAGAAGATTCGTGTCAAAGAATAATGTTCAAATATCTCTTGGGGTGTGAGTTAAAGCTATAATAACCATCAACTCCTAACACAACTATTTTTCAATTATGACCCAGTTGTTTATCATGGACGGTCCTACTACCGAGAAAGATAAGTATTTTTAGCTATTAGAGAATTTGCATAAAGAAGAGAAGAGAAACTGATGTTGCATGTCTTGCATTTAATGTTTTTCAACATAAGAGCTCATAAAACAATAACAAAAGAAGAAGAAGACAATGAAGAGAAATCAAAGTTACTCAATGACCAGAAAATAAAATGCAATGACTACTTTTCACAAGCTTGTAACAAGACATGCTTCATAGAGAAGAACAAAGAAGTGAGCCATAGTTTGCAACTTTAGAAACTCTTCCAAAATATTATTAATATTATTAATAATAATATTTCTATTTTGAAACTAAAAAAATCAAAATTAATTTACACTGTATTTTTTTCTGTCAACTTACCTCCTTTTTTAGTCTATTTTTTTTCCTTTCTTTCAAATGCTACCTATGAAGGCAATAGAGTTATTTTTACTTCCCAGTTCGTCATAACTCAAAATGAGTTAATTCAATTGACTCGGTAGATTAAACAAGTTATTTAATCAAATTATTTAAACGTTAAAAATAAAAAATATTAAAATATCATAACATAAATATGCAATAATAACGATTTATGAAGTACTTACTTATCATCACATTTTACTTTGTTCAGATTTATTATGATATTTAATTCAATAATTACATTAAGAAAATAAGTCAAACCCAATTCAATCACGTTCATTAATCAGGATTAAACAGTATCTTCCAGGACTCCTAAATCAATTGACTTTTTACTTTTACTTTTTTTTATCTCTCTTTTAAAATTATTTTTAAAAATATAATTTTTTTCATCTTAATAAAATAGTAATACAACTTATTTTTTAGTTTATACATCATAATATATATATATATATATAAATAAATTCATTAAAAACATTTGACAAACATAATAGTTGGTAAAAGAATAATTAATGTTGTAAATTATAGTTAAATTACAATAAGAATATTTTAAAAATGAAAGAAATGTTGAATTAAAATACTATTTTATTGACTTTACATTTAGCTAATCCTTATGAAAGAAAAAAAAAAGTATTATGACGAAGTTGGAAAATTGTACACTCTCTATAAAAGGCCAAAAGGTTGAATATGAGTTCGTATATGGTATTAAAGCCACGTATATAAGTCAATTTGGATTGCCCAGGATATATTTTTATTGGTCTACAAGCTAGTAATTGATTTAAATAAAAATAGATTTAATTTTACATTTTATCATTCAATTGTTATATCATTCACAAATTTCTCATTGAAAAAAAAATCAATTTTTGTATATTTTTTTTAATTTGTAAAATGAAGTAAAATAAAAAAAAACAAACACTATAAGAAAATTATTAAATATAAACTATTTTTAAAAATAAAAATTAATTAGTTACTATATTAATTAAATATTATATATATTATAATTATTCTGATTTTTTAAATTATGTTTTATCCATATGTAAATATGTATTATAGGTATGTGTTATGGTATAAGAATAGATAGAGGTTTGAATTTATTGACATGGAAAAAAGTAATAAAAGTCAAACATGTCATTGAGTTACATGTTAAAGAGACTCAAGCTACAAATATCTCTCCTTCACAATATATTATAAGAATTCTTATAATTTCTTTCAATGTCATGGGTTTAGATCACAAGCGTAAATATCTTCATTATGATAATTATTTAAATGCAAAAAAAATGCAAAAACTTTTAGACTCAAACTAAGTGTTGTTCGATCAAATTTTCGATAGAAAAAGTTGGTTTTACAAATAAACTTTGTTATGAATTTCATATGTCAATATTGTAGAGTCTCGAGAAAATTGGAACTTTGGTAGATTTTTTATACAACTACCAACACATCCGACAATTAATAATATTGGCATTCCTAAGAACTCATTTGAAATATCATGGTATGAATAAGAAATTATCAATAAATTTACATATAATTTAAAGCTTAATGAATTTTCAACTTTGATGTTCTCATGAGGCAATTTAAAGAATATAATATAAAAATAGATAAAAATATTTATTACAAAAATAGTTAAGTTGAGTCAACGCGACGCAATTTCATCTTATTAAAGTTCTTCCAAGCAAATATGATTTTAATTAAACGAAAAAAAAGTTGTGATGTGCTCCCACGACTTTAGTATTATAGGTGAATTTGTGCTCTTCTTCGACGACTTTGTTTAAGTTATTCAATAATTAGTGTAAAGAAATCATGCCTAATAATGACGACTTCAACATAGAAGTCGTTAGAGAGTAACACAACTATACCTTTAACACACCTTTAGCCAATTACTTTATATTTATGCGTACTTGGTGTTCCTAAGCTCAATTCTTTAATCTTGAAATGTTGAAGGCTAAGGAAGTAACTTCACTTACCTCCCATAAATCACCACACGAACCTTCTCATTCAAAACTTTCTCCTTTTTTTTTTGCATAAACTACATGAACAATTATATCCTAACTTTGCACTATTTTTTCTCAAGCGGTTGTCTTGACCAACAAGGAAGTAGATGCTCATATCCTAAACTACCTAAGCTTATCTCCTCAACTCATTTGTCAACTTCATAACATGACCATGCATGTACGAATTACTTATTTTTTTAGTGATAAGATTGGTTTGTTTTGACCTTTGATTGTTTAAATTGTTTCTTATTGGATCTTGCAACCTTTTTGCTTTATTTATCTATTTTTTTATTTAGGATTTTGGCTTATGCAAGAGACTCATGAAGTGTGTGCACAAATGACCTTTCAACCTCTGAATCCTGTATGATATCACGATCTCAAATCTTAAGTGATAAATGGTTTTGGAGCTTTTAGAGTTGTGGTCATTTTTCATCTTTTAACTATGTATGTGTTTCAGCAAGAGCAAAGGAAGCATACTGTTCAGTAAAGTTGGGTACTCTCAATTAACAGCTAATGAACTATTTCTGCAAAAAGTTGATTGCAAGTGACACAAGCAGTCATGAGAGATTCTCTATACCTTATCGTGCAGCTAAAAAAAATGTTCCTACATTGGTAAACCTTTGTGAAAAAGACCATATTACATGAAGTCAACTTATTTATTGAATATGCTAATTTCTTGGATTTATATTTATTGTTGCGATCTTGCAGGATTTCTCTTAGCAGTCTCCTTCTCAAGAACTAATTGTAAGGAATTTGCATGTTAATAAATAGAAATTTAGTCATATCTTTTGGGGCGGGTTAAATAACTGAGTTTCTGGGAATTTAATTGCAAAATGGTATTGAAGGTGAAGTCGTGTTACTCTCTAATGACTTTTATGTTGAAGTCATCTTTACTTAGCACAATTTCTTTAAATGAATTACTTGATATCTTAAACAAATTTGTGAAACAAAAGCACGAATTCACCTATAACACTAAAGTCGTGGGAGCACATTATGACTTCTTTGCTTGATTAAAATTGTCTTTGCTTGGAACGACTTTAGTAAAGTGAAGTTGTGTCATATTGGCATGACTTACCTATTTTCGTAATATTTTTTTACTCATTTTCATAATATATCTTTTAAATTGTCCTCATACGTATATTTTCCCAATATGGATACCTACTCTGGCTTAACTAAGATTTTGTTTTATAGAAAAAATCTCGGATGTTAACAATCCTTCTTGTCAAATCATTGGAAGATATCATATTTTTGTTAGATCATTGGAACATTTCATATTCTTGTTATATAATTGGAACACATCATATTATGTTACTATGCTAAAAAAGAATCTTAGAATTCCATTGTTATTGGAGAAACAAGATAAAAAAAATCAACTTGCAAATAATACTTGGACTCTTTTTTGATTAAGACATAATGCACCAGGAATGGACTATGTTTGTCAAACTGAATAATGATAAAGTTTGATTAAGACATAATGCAATACGAATTGATGATGTTATTAGGATAATCAAGATAACGAGATCTTTGACTTTTATATTTTTGTCGACGTACGAGGTCTTGCTTGTGGAGCTAGAAAATGTGAGAATAAGTATTGTTATGCTTGATCTATTAGATATTTAGGATTTATGATTTAGAGTTTAGAATTTAGAGGTTAAGAATTAGAGTTTAGAGTTTAGGATTTATGTATCATTAAGTCGAAGTGAGATAGATTACTACCAAATGTGTATTAATGTTTTGTAGATTTAAAATATATTAGTTCATGACTAACCAATCAATATCAAACTTTTATTTATATATATATATATAAATATAAAAGTTGACACAATCATTGATTAATGGTTTAGAAGCTTGAAATATTAATAGTAATAAATATCTTGTTTTAACAAATTTCTTCATAAAAACTTCTTAGATAAAAAAAAACTAAAATAAGTTTATTTGAAAGTTATCATTTTTCTAAATTTCATTTTTCAACTTGTATATAAGTTACTTTTAACTTATGAAAAAGTTTATTTTCTTCTCTCTTGTAAGTTTTTAAGAAGAATATATATATATATATATATATCAATTTTATTATTCTTCGTCATAAGATTAAAGATACAATCCTTCTTAACTTACTACATTAGTCACGTTTATTTATTTCCTTTTCTTACCAGAAAAAAAAAATTGTTTAATCTATGAGCTAAAAGAATTAACTCATAAGTTATAAATATGCACGTAAATATGAGTTAGATGGATCATAATTGTTGATTTTGGCTTAATCCCAAGTCCCACATCGGTGGGTTCATTGTTTGGGAAGGAGGTTTGAGGGTTATAAATTAAACTCTCCTCCTTCACTGTTATATATCCCAATTTGTAATATCTT
>Ga0123342_1002603_pt1 | contig 29824 bp, 23 predicted proteins | sample Turbeawhitnodule_FD_89960 | JGI IMG/M metagenome (GOLD analysis project Ga0123342, IMG submission 89960) | Root nodule microbial communities of legume samples collected from Mexico - Turtle bean Mexico white nodule | ecosystem: Host-associated > Plants > Roots > Nodule | place: Mexico: Nepantla... | reverse complement strand
TTCAACCTTTCTAAAAACACCTAAGTATAAAACAATCGGTTGTTTCGACAAAACAACAGGTTGTTTTTCACTTAGTTTGAAAAACACTTTTCATTTAAAAGGTTTGAGAATGCTTATGCTTTGAATTCAATCAATAGTGGATTTACAAATAAATTCTACCCCAGATCCTATCTAAAGACAACTCAACAACAACAAACATATTCAGCCTTTCTTCAACCTTCAAAGGGGTTTGGATTCTTCAAAGCTTGAACACACTTGGTTCAACAGTACCCACACCAGCAGCGGCCGCCCTGCGCTTGGCGAGCAGGTTGGCCAATTTCTTCTTTTTGTCCTTGTTAAAACCCATATTTGCATGAAAACAACAAAGTCAACACAGGTAACAAAGATAAGGCAAGTTAGATGCAAGCAAGGGTAAGACGGAAAAGAGAAGAGTATCAATGTATTTCTTAAGATTCTTGGGGCTAAACTCACGTTTGAGCAACTTCAAAGTACTAAATGGGGTATGGAGTCCAGAGAGGAACTCACATACTCCCCGCTCCTGAGGGGGAAGTTCCTCGAGATTCCGGGGCCTCTGGAGGTTTGGTTTCTCCGCCCAGTTTAGGGGAAACCCATCTAAAAGTGCGGGAATCCTCTGGTTGCTTTGCACCTTGAAGAAGTTCTTCTTGAACCCCTTGTAGGATTGCTAGAACAGCGTTAGGAGCACCCTCCCAGCAACGCTGTTGAAGCTAATCCACAACTTCTTTCCAAGACTTTTTGCTTCGAAGAAGAAGAAGAAAGCATCCACCGACGGCGTAGTTGGGCGGGGGCAACGTTCACCTCTGTCAGGAGCGCTCGCTCGAAGGGGGTGAAGGGTAGTCGAAGTCCGAGCCTTCGAAAAATTGTGGAGTAAATGAAGCAGAAGAGGCCTTCGGGGTTTGAGGATTTGTCAGCACACACCAACTCTTCTTCCCGGCAAGCCACTATCCTCACAAACTTGTCGTGGTCTTTGCCAAAGACGCGCGATTTATGACAGATCTGTTTTTTCATATAAGCGGCTATGCTCTCAAGGGAGGTAAAGGTAGAAGTCTCCTCTAGAAGAGTAGCCGACGCCCAGTGATACAGAGACTTATAGAAGGTAGCGGAAGGAGGGGGAATTGGCGAAAAAGATGGAACAGGGATGGAGACGAAACCGAACTAGAGCTCGAAGGAAGAGCTGGAGTGGTTCCTGTTGGGTCATCTTAGATAAGGAAGCTAAAAAAGAAAAGAAAAAGATAAACTTTAGAGGAAGAAGGTGGCGTAACTCGACAGAACCAGAGAAAACTAGAAAACCTACTCAAAGCGTAAACAGAGAAAATTAATGCACAGAGAAATGCAGAAATCATAAACAATCCCAGGTAGTTATAAGCATGTTACAAGCAGCGGAACCATAAATCGCAAGAAAAATCTCTGAGTAAAAATCATACCTTTGAATGTTGAGGTTTAAGGGTTTGAAGTTTTGGAAGAGAGAGGAGAGAGCGTTTTTCGCAGAAATGCTTAAGAGAAGGTTCGCGTATGTGAAAGTAATGAAACAGTGAGGAAAGCGTAAGAGTTTAAGGGTTTGAGTAGTGCACGAAGAAGTTCGAGCGCCAACAAGTCCTAGCTGTTGATCTTGACACGTGTACGCTGATTAACAAAGTATGGTGAGACGTCACTTCGGTGTACTGTTCACGCCTGTTACCCAACGCCACGTAGGTCACCCAGCACGATCACTTAGTCTCTTCATTGGAACAAGTTACAACTCGAAACTGGGGGGCTTGTGTCCCGACCGGTCCTCGGTCATCGACCCAGGGACTGACCTCTGACATCGCACACCGATACTTGGTAATGGAAGAGGGCCACATAAAACGCACCTACCAAGGGATTGGTTAGTCTTCGGACATTGATATCATAGACCCCGATGTTGGAGATCGACATCGGACCTCGCCAACAGAGGAAGAGATTGGACATCGGCGGTGTGAACGTTGTAGTGGGCCACGTAAGGTGGGCCCTAGAGTTATGCTAAGTTGACAGGTAAGACATGAGATATGTGGGGAGCCTAAGTCACGAAGGATCCATGCACGTGGGGTGTATAACACATGAAGGCGCGACACGAGTGAGTAATCCTGAGAGGCGATAAGGCCCATTAGGGTTAGGGTATCCAAGGAAAGCTGCGTGCATGGCACGTGAATACTTAGGGCACCTACGAAGCAGATGACGCTAGAGATTAGGTGCACAAGTTGGTACCCAAGCGGTCACTCTATTATTCGTTGCACTCCAGTTAAGGGAAGTTCTATGTGCCAGATACGCTAAGATTATGGAAATAGCGGCATAAGGACGTTCCCCAAGGAACCCTAAACAAGGGTAACAACATAAAGGTAAACCCTAGTTTCAACCTATATAAAGGGTGCCAAGAACCCTAACAAGATACACAATTTTTAAGACTGAAGCTAATATACACTCTTGGTGTTTCTTGGTCCTAATACTGACTTGAGCGTCGGAGTGCAAACAGCCGCTAAGGCGTCCCTTTGTCTTTGCAGGTGAGAGGTTTCTTAATAAAAAAAATACGATTTTCAAGCGGAGATAGAAGGGCCAAAGACTACCATTGGAGTCAACCGGCGAAGCGAGTCAACCGGCTGGAACAACATTTATTAAAATGAAGTATAAATTTATACTATAATATTTTAATTTATTATAAACTGTATTTCTATTTCTTAAATAGTATAATAAACTTTATTTTTATTAAAAAAATTATATTGACTGTAACACATCTAACATAATAATTTACTATATATATTTTTAATAGTAATTATATTGACTATGTTTAAATCACGTGGGTATATTTTCATAAACTTTTAGATCACAATATATCAATAATTACATTAAAAAAAAATTTATGTGTCTTTTTATGTATATTTATATTTATTAAAATAAATTATTAAATTTATATTAATAATATAAATATGAATACAAATATTATTTATTTAATTTTTAATATTAAACATAAGAGAGTGTTTATGTTAATAATAAATAAATATCTTTAAATATATATTATATGTTTATATTTATGATGATTAATTTACGCTGTCATATACTATAATTTTTAATTATTAATAATTTTAAAAAACATTGAAACTGAAAGAAGAGTTAAAAGTAATACATTAAAAGAGATATAAGTTAAAAAAAACTAAAATGAAAACATTATCGTAAAAAAACTAAAAATATTATCATTAAAATGATTATTCTAATTTATATATTTTTCCAGGTTGAATTTTGTCAAAAAAAGAAAAATTAACTGGTGAAACCTATTTAAGCAAACTTGTTCTCTAAAGTTTGCTTTTGCATACTTCAATCCCTGTTTTTATTCGTTCGTGGCAAATTTCGCACGTGCGTTTACTTGGAATGGTGTAACCGACTTTCTAAGGTAAAAGAATCGTTGATCGTAGTCGTCTTGGTCATCTGATAATTGTGGCTACTTCCGATTCTATTCAGTAATTTCGAACTTCTGACGAGTTTGTACCCTATCGTCCAGCGTTTAGGTTCGATGTAACCCATCAACGTTAGGGTTTATTTTTTCCTTGCCTGTTTTTATTTGATTTGATTTACTATCTACCTATCTACAGTGGTTACTCACTGTAACTATTATGGTTAATTAACTTTGTTTAATCCAATTTTAATATTTCAATTATCAATCACGAGCAGAGGGGGATTTGCGTAGCGGAATTTTGTCTGCGCCTTTCCTTTTGATAGAGTTCAGCATATTTTATAATGGTTGCTTGTGTTCATTATATTTAGTCATTTCCTTCCAGATTTTGTAATTTCAGATATCTTTCTTCTCTGTAATTTGGCCTTGTGAATTGTTGACTTTTTGATTTATTTAAGCCGGGTTTTGACATTGAGAATACTGCAACAGTTTGGTTGTATGATTTTTGGATTGTTCCGTGAGTTATGTCAAGTAATCATATTTAGTTTTCTATTATCCTTCAAGATTTACATATAAGTCATGGACTTGTTTGGTTCTTACCATGACAACGTGGTTTGTGCTACAGGCATACATCTGAACTGCTATTTGATGGTGGAATCCTGGCACAGGTTTTAGAAATGCAATATTTGGCTGGAAAAGCCAATGTGAAGAATAAAGAAAATGAAATCACAGGCACAGTTCCCAGAAAAGATATCAGGGCAGGTACCTAATCAATCAGGGTCTCAATTGCCTGGCCTTATTCAATTGAATGGAAATGCCCTGCATCAGATGCCAAATTTAGGTGTTTTTCCAACTATGGACCCTGAATTTATTAGAGCTCGGTCTTTTACGCTAGAAAAAATGTAAGTTTTATTTTTAATGTATTTGTAAATAGTTTACTTTTGGTACACATTCAATTTGGTGAACTTTGCTGAATCACATGAAACAGTAGTTTTATCTTTAGGGTAGGGTATTAATATGGGTAATGCATATTTTTCTTAGACAAAGCTAAGGCATACATTTTATACATAAGTTCATATTGGGAAATAACCTGTTGAAGTTATCTATAAAAGACAAGAGAAATAGTTTTTGATAGAGCTCAATGACTTTGATCATAATAAGACTTTATACTCCTCATGGTAAAACAAATGGAAATTAAAGAGTTTGAGAGCTTATTTATTCTGATATGTTTTTTAATGTCCAACTTATAAGACTTAGTGTTGAGGCTTTAAGATATTACAACAGATTCCGTTTAGTCTTTTTCATAATTTAATTGATTAACTTTGTATTAGCCAGTTCAGTCTATCGAAGTTGTTGACTAGAGCCCTTGTAGTTTAGGTGCTTTCTAGGTGAACTGGTTTATTGTCTTTCCATTATTGATTATATTAAGTGCCCATGGATCCATCTATCTTCGGTCTACTTAGCCTTAAAATTGTATAATATATGCATAAGATTGGACTGTGATAATATAATATCTGTTTTACTGTGTTTGGGAGCACGTCTAAAATAGGCTACACATGTCAGCTTCAAACTAATATTACTTGCTTTTTCACTTTTTTATATGCTTTTGACGTGATTGTTTTTCAATATGAGCACTTCTAAAATCAAACTAGCTCTTAGATATAGAATCATTCCCTTATATTACTAAATTTCTATAGCTTTCGAAATCATTCTTTCATGAGAAGTGATCAAAGAAGGCATGTCTGATAGTGCTTTCACCAAGCAACATAAGTTTCTGGGATAGTTAGTTTATAGCAATCTTTTACATTTTATGCTAATTTTACTTGACAACAATACACATGTTACTTGTTACCTTCCAGATGTAATATATTATTGCAACGGTACCAGCATCCAGTTACGGAAGCACATAAAAGGAAGGTTAAGGATCTTGCAAAACGTCTCGAAGAGGGCATGTTAAAAACTGCTATATCTAAGGTTTTTCCATGCCTCTTGCTAATTTTCTTGTACACTATTTGGCCGGATGTCATTGAAATTTACTTTTCTTCTTTTTAAATCCAGGAAATACTTATTCTGTCAGTTACAACATGGGATCTGTACATTGTTTCCTTGTCTAATCTTAGGATCTTTGTACTGTTCTCTGGTTTTATATTCTATTCTGAACTATTACAATTTTTAGTGTTGATGATGGTTTTGGATTTGTCTTTTAGGAGGACTACATGAACTTAGACACGCTAGAGAGTCGCCTATCTAATTTCCTTAGAATGTCATCTATGACTACTCACAACCAACATCCTCAGATTGTTAGCTCTTCTCCAATTGCTACAATGATACCAACCCCTGGTATGTCACATATTACAAATTCAACCATGATCACGGCATCTTCTGTGGATACCTCAATGATTGCTGCCAGTGGATGCAACAGTATAGCATCTCCCTCTGTCAATAGTGTAAGCATGTTACCAGCAGGTGGCATGCTTGGCAGCACCTTAAATAGATCTGATGGTAATTCTGGCTGCTTTTATTCCTTAGTCCTTTCACTTTGACTTTCTTTTCCTGCATTATTGGGTCTACTTATTGCAGGATTGTCTAATGGTTACAAGCAGTCTTCTACAAGTTTTTCCATTGGTTCAGGAGGAAATATGGCATCGGTTGGGTTGCAAAGAATTACCAGTCAGATGATTCCAACTCCAGGATTTAGTGTCAGCAATAATCATTCATATGCAAATATGGAAACTTCAAGTAACAACAGTTCTTTTTCTGGTGTTGATTCTTCATTACTGTTGCCAGCACAGTCGCAGCAGCAGCAGCGGCACCAGAAGCTGCAAGATAGTGACCACAACAATCATACATTGCACAACCTTGGCAGTCAAATTGATGGTGGAAGGAGATCTGATTTACTGCAAAACACATTTGCATATCCAAATGGTTCTATAAATAGTGGGCTAGGTTTGATTGGAAACAGCATACAAATTGCAAATGAACTAGGCACTGATGACTACACTTCAGCATACTCTAATTCCCCTAAAAACTTACAGCAGCTCTTTGATCAAAATCAACAACCAGTAGTGCAGGGTAATATTTCTTAATCCTTTTGTTTGATTTTATGGAGTGTGAAATCAAAGGCCTTTTCCTCCTTTCCCGCCCTTCCTTGCAGTGGTATAATATTTTTTAGCTATATTGTTGTTGTTGGCTTCACATGATTTATGATAAAACTGTTATGAACCTTAATGTCAGATCGAGTGACAGACATATACCTGGAATAATCTTTCTTGCAAAATATGGTAAAAGCAAGAAGTAGACTCACCCTTGACAGGGCCAAAATCCTAGACTAGCACAAGTTTTCCGAAAATTATTTCACATCATTTATGTTTCAATCAAGCCTGCCCTTTAAAAAGGTTACAAAGATATCCCAAACATTTACCCTATTGGTACATATTGATTAAAGTAAATAGATTCCTAATAATAGAATCATAACTAACAATTATCCTAATTGATAAAATAAAATAAAGGGATCCCTAACTAATATGACCTTATCTAAAAATTATCCTAACTAATGAAATAAGGATCTGAAATTAGGATTCTGATATCTAAATCTTACTAAGATAGAAAAAGCTGATGAAAAAAGATAAAAAATAAATCAATATTTAAATAAAGAGATATGATAGACCTAATTAGTAGTCCACATAAAAAATATAATGTTTTTGACCTAGTGGAAAAACGCTTGGTTGTTGTTGTTATTTGTTGGGTAATATGTCTATGTGCACACCTTTTCCATTTGTTGAGGGATGGAAAGGTATTTTATTCTCTATACCAGTCTTGAATCTCATGCAAAGGGTAACAATCTCATTATCAGGTGACAGATATGGATTGATTAATGTTGACACTTTTACTTCTGGAAGCTATTATGCATCTGCGACATCCTCTGGTTCTATGTTGAACACTCAGAACATGAATGCTGTAAAATTGCCATCAATACCCATTTCCAGCTCACTCATAAGTGGTCATTCAAATTTGCACAGTATGAATCATACTGCTCATCACAACTCTCAAGCAATAAATTCGTTGAAAAATTTAAAATTCCAGTCTTCCCTGACTTCAAGAAATGACCATGTAAATACTCAACATCAATATGAGCAAAGACCCCAACAATGTCACCAGTCAGATTGGTATGCTCCTCAGCAATTTCAGCTGAATCCGCTAAGTCAGCAACCTCAGCATTTGGTCAACAATGATGCCTTCCCTCAGTCTCAACTCTCTTCCGGTCTAGACAATCACGTAAAGTCTGAGCCTGGTGTTGAACCACATAAAGAAATTCTCAATTCTCAGTTTTCTGAGCAGTTCCATGTATCTGAAATGCAGAATCAGTTCCAACAGGTTTCTTCTAAAGATCGCTCTAAGGTTGCTCAGCATGTTTCATTGGATGAGCACAACTCATCAGCATCACCACCTCAAATTTCTCAACAAATGTTGCATCCTTATCAATTGGTTTCAGAGTCTCAAAATAATTTTAACTGTGTTTCAGTTGGGTCACAATCCAAATCCATGCTTAAAAATCAGTGGCCTCAATCACAAGATGAAAACGATGTTCCTAAGGGTATGTCACATGAACAGCGTCTTCCCATTGATTTTCATCAAAGAATACCAAGGCAAGATGAAGCTCATTGCAGTAATTTACCATTAGATGGATCTATTATTGGTCAAGCTGTTGCCTCTAGAAGCTCAGTTGAGCTGCTAGACCCAAGCAGTTCTAAAGAGAAGGAACACAGAAATCAACAGAAGTGGCTTTTATTTTTATTTCATGCTCGACACTGTTCTGCACCAGAAGGGCGATGCCAAGAACGCCATTGTTCAATTATGCAGAAGTTATGTGATCACGTAGATGGATGCATTATATCTCATTGTCCATATCCTCGTTGCCATCATACCAGGAAATTGCTTCGTCATTTCATAAAATGCAGGAATCTGTATTGCCCTGTTTGCGTTTTAGTAAAAAAGTATCGGCATGCATTTCAACGTAAGCCCCAAATTCAGTCAGATCCTGAACCGTGTTTGCCAATTGCTTTAAATGGATCCTGCGAAACCTTTAATGTGGTGGGACCATCACCTAGATTTATCTCCAAGTCTCAACCAGTGGCTGAAACTTCAGAAGACCTACCAGCTCCAAAGCGTATGAAAACTGAGCAATACACCAAGTCCATTAATCCTGAATATGATAATGCTGCTTTATCTGCTCTTCCAAACTGTGAATTAAGAGATTCGAAGGATACTCATTGCGCATCCTATTCTTGTGGGGATATGTCTGTATCAATTAAATCTGAGCTTAATGAAGTTAAAGCAGAAGTTCTGGTGCATTCAGTGCATGAAAATCTCAGTGAGACAAGAATGGAGGAGGATAATGCACATGATAAAAGGCCCACAGGTAAGCCTGTCACATACAATGAGCCAGCTAATATAGTTAGGCCGGAGAATATGAAAACTGAGAAAGAAAGTGGTCAGGATAAGCAAGAAAATGTGACCCAGCCATCTGAACCTGGAGCTGGAACCAAGTCTGGTAAGCCAAAAATAAAGGGGGTCTCATTGACTGAGCTGTTTACTCCTGAGCAAGTCAGGGAACATATCACTGGCCTCAGGCAATGGGTTGGCCAAGTAAGACTATTTATTCTGGTGTAATCTTTTTTCAATAGAAAAATTACTTTATAGCCATTAATTTAATGACAGCATGAATAATATCTGTTCTAATTTAGAAACGCTTGAATTTCGTACACAAACCCCCAACCCTGGTTTAAAAAAAATCCTAGCCCATGATTCCTTGAAATCCTCTAAGTGACTAAATGCATCAAATGGAAATCGTGAACTATGCTTATCATTCATATGCAGAACTTGAGTTCCTAGTTATCATTATCTCATCTAGATACTTATGCAATCTTTGATCTACTGAACTTTGATTTTTTATGCATATAATACGATATCTCTATAATTTGTTTCGTGTTTTGAATCTTTCCCCTCATTTTATCAAGTTTATGAAGATGTAATTTCCTAAGGTTCTTCTAGAGGCTTAGTTTACGTATTGCAATCAGCTTTATTTTCATCTTAGCTTCTCATTATCTTTGTGATGCATATATTTTACATGTAAAAATCCAGACTGATAACTGTTATATTTTCCTCTAGATGTTTAGGGAATTTATTGAGTTAAATACTCACAAACTAGTTGAAAAACAAAATCCCATCATCCTAATTATTCAAAAAATGGTAGGATATGTTAGTTTTCCTAAATGTCACAAATAACTTTTTCAAGGTTTGCCTAAGAATTATATAGTGCTTTTTTTACTTCTTCAGTTGCTTTATCTCATTCTTATTGGATATCCTTATTTTTACCGTGATGCATCTATTTTGTTGTGCCAGAGCAAATCGAAGGCAGAGAAGAATCAAGCAATGGAGCATTCAATGAGTGAGAACTCCTGTCAGTTGTGTGCAGTAGAGAAATTAACTTTTGAACCACCCCCTATTTATTGCACAACATGTGGTGTTCGGATTAAACGCAATAATATGTATTATACAATGGGTACGGGTGATACACGACATTATTTTTGTATTCCGTGCTACAATGAGCCTCGTGGAGACACCATTGTCGTTGATGGGACTTCTTTTCCTAAGTCAAGGTTAGATAAGAAGAAAAATGATGAGGAAACAGAGGAATGGGTTCGTATCATATGTCTTATTTTATTCATCAATTGGCATTTTATTTTGTACTATTAACCATCTACTTTATCTGCAGTGGGTTCAATGTGATAAATGTGAAGCATGGCAACATCAAATTTGTGCCTTATTTAATGGTCGAAGAAATGATAGTGGACAAGCTGAATACACTTGCCCTAACTGCTATATTCAAGAAGTAGAAAGAGGTGAGCGCAAGCCCTTACCCCAAAATGCTGTTCTTGGAGCCAAGGATTTGCCCAGAACAATTCTCAGTGATCAAATAGAGCAACGATTATTTAGGAGACTAAAGCATGAGAGACAAGAGAGGGCCCGACTTCAAGGGAAAAATTATGATGAGGTGATTCCCTTCTTTGTATATTGCATATGTAGAGAATCATTCATGAGCTTGTCTAATAATGGCTTGAGAAATTTACAATAAAGTTGACTCTCGGCATGGTATAAGTATATATGATTAAATAGGCTAGAGCTCTATTAATGTGACCTTTCCTAAAAAGTATTGAATTTCAACACAAGGTAGCTTGGGCTTTGTCATTATCAATGCTTCAAGCCCAATGGACTATTGCAGTGGTTTGTGCCATTCACAAACCTTCACCTAATGGCTTTACCTTTTAGAGGAGTTAAAACTTGATACTTACCGTTGGTAATCTCACACTAGCTAGAGATATGACCAAATTAATATATAAATGGTTGCAAATCTTACCTTAAAAAAGTCTGTTCAGGAAAATTAAGTTAGACTTAAGGTTCACTTTCCAAGGTTACCATTTTCTTATATTTGATTGGAAATGATGATTATCATCTAGTAGTTACAAACTAAAACCAAAATGCATACTGAAGTTTCTTCACTTAAAGTACTGATGTCACTGAATGTTACTTTTTTCTTCTATTGTCACCAGGTAATGGTTCAGATTATTTATTATAGTCATAAGAGTAATTCTAGGGTGGACCACCCTATAGTTGGTCCACCAAGAACCATTATTTGTAACACTGGGAATAATCTACAGTGTTATTATACATCCTCTGCATCGAACCTTTTCTTTTTTAATCTCCTCTTTTTTGAGCAATATCTTCACTGCTTCTAGTGACATCTCCATGCCTCTGGAGATGCCCCACTGCATCTGGTGTGATGCTTTAGGCACATTCCTGACAACATGATGTGCATTCAACACGGTGTAATCCAACGTTGGCCTCTTTCTCACTGTAGATGATGTTAGTCTCCTCATTGCAATGCTAGACAGAAAGCCTTTCTTCTGGAGTACTTTCCCCTTCACTAAGTTCCTTATCCGCTGATCATGGCACTTTGTTGTTTCCTTCTCCCTAATTCAGTTTCTGAGCTCTTTGGATTTTGGCCAATTAAATTGAATACACTATATTATGGCTTTTAATTTTATCATTTTTTTATTTATACAAATGTCTTTTGTTTTTGTTTGACCTCATTGGATTATCAAATACAGAGAGCTTTTAGTTCAGGACTGATGCCTCCTCAGCCTTGAGTGCGTTTATACTATAATAATATTGCAACTGTGGTGCTGCGGGGGCTGGTTCGCTGTCCGATGGCATTTGAATCTGTTGCAATGTGGGTGGCATGGCTGTTGAGGGTGGTGGTTGTCAGCATGTTTTGTGTTTGTAGATGGGATGCCAAAGGAAAGGGAAAAAAGCTTACTGCTGCCGCAGAAATTGCCTCCAGCAGCAGTGAATGGTGGCCAGTGAGATTGGGGGAAGGGACAAATATTTCATGGGGAGAATCCAATAATTATTAGATCAATGTTATGGTTAAAACTAATTGTTGACCAAGGAACAATTGTTTAGATAGTCAACCCTTGTCTTACTAATAATCAGTCTTACTAATAATCATAAAGTTTCATTTATCAGTTATCTGTATTCTATGCTTCCATCCAAATTTTATTTGATTGGAGTGTTGAGCTTATAATTTGATCATTTATTTTTTTTATATGCATATTCTTGTCATTCTGTGTGTTAGTGTTTTATGTTGGTGGCATATTTTTATTGGAGCTTGATGACTCCTAACTGTTTTTTTGCAGATAGAATTCTGTTTTGGTGTGTGTTTATACCAGATTTATATGAGTATGTTTTAATTGATGTTTCCAGGTGCCTGGAGCTGAATCTCTTGTTATAAGGGTTGTGTCATCTGTTGACAAGAAGTTAGAAGTTAAACAGCGGTTTTTGGAGATTTTTCAGGAAGAAAATTACCCAACAGAATTCCCATACAAATCGAAAGTAAGGGGAAAACTGCTTCATAGCTAGTTATGTTGGTAATCAAGTTGCTATTAATCATGTGAATTTTGATGACATTTGGTTTCCATTTCAGGTAGTTTTGTTGTTTCAGAAGATTGAAGGGGTTGAAGTTTGCCTCTTTGGCATGTATGTTCAAGAGTTTGGATCTGAAAGTAAATTTCCAAATCAGCGCCGGGTTTATCTTTCATATTTGGACTCTGTTAAGTATTTTAGGCCTGAGGTTAAAGCAGTAACTGGAGAAGCTCTTCGAACATTTGTTTATCATGAAATTCTGGTAACCTTTAGTGCTAATTCCTTGTCCTTGTTTAGGGAGATCCGCTATACAGCCTTGTGGAACCCTTTCTTGGATACATTCAAGTTCTGATTTATTTTCTTCTTGTAATTTCTATGCTATATAAATATTTGAGTAGTTTTCATTATGATTTTCGTTTAGATTGGATACCTTGAGTATTGCAAGAAACGTGGTTTTACTAGCTGCTACATTTGGGCTTGTCCTCCACTGAAGGGTGAAGATTATATTTTATATTGTCATCCGGAAATTCAGAAAACACCAAAATCTGATAAGCTTAGGGAATGGTAAGTTTTAAATCTTGACAAATTAGAAAGTAAAGTAGCCTCGTTTTACATGTACATAATGCAGAAGGTATTCATCTCTATCTCTAATTTGTTTCATAATATATTTCTACAGGTACCTTGCTATGTTAAGAAAAGCTTCCAAGGAGAATATTGTGGTTGATCTCACCAACTTGTACGACCACTTCTTTGTGTCTTCTGGTGAATGTAGGGCTAAGGTTACAGCTGCAAGGCTCCCATATTTTGATGGTGACTATTGGCCTGGGGCTGCCGAGGATTTGATTTATCAGCTTCGCCAAGAGGAAGATGGAAGAAAACAAAATAAGAAAGGAACAACTAAGAAGACTATAACAAAAAGGGCTTTAAAAGCATCTGGTCAGTCAGATCTTTCTGGAAATGCCACAAAAGATCTTCTCCTAATGCACAAAGTAATTTGCCATTTTAATTGAATATATTATTCTTCATTTGTTCTTTTCAGCAAATTAAGTCCATTGCTTATCATGATTTTGATTTTGTTGCCTATGTTATATACCTTCAAATAATTATATCTTCTCCTTGCTTTTGAATTTGACATTTATAGGTTTTCTTTTGTGTAATTAATAATTTCTTTAATGTAAAACTTTGATCCGTCTCCAGCTCGGTGAAACCATTTCCCCAATGAAGGAAGATTTTATCATGGTTCATTTGCAGCATGCATGCAGTCATTGTTGTATTCTAATGGTGTCAGGCAACCGTTGGGTTTGCAGGCAATGCAAGAATTTTCAGATTTGTGACAAGTAAGGATTCTTTGATAAACTTGTTTTGTTATTTAGTATGACAATATAAATATGCCAAAAATGTATTATCATACTTTATTTATTTTTGTTCTTGAGAAGAGAGAAAAATGTTTTTTTTTCTGAATTTGCGAAGATCATAACTATTATTACTATTTTCAGGAGACCAATAAAACATATAAAATATACTACTTCCTTAGGTACATTGAACTCAACTAAACCTACTAACCAATGCTGTCAAGACCAAGATCCTACTTAGCACAAGAAGGAGGGTTGCAAGAACATAAAACATAGGCACTAGGGATCATAACATCTCTAAAATATATTTAAAAAACAAATGTATTAGCTAGTACATTTAAAAATTTAAATATTTCTTTGGGAGAGTACAATTCCCTTTTTTCACTTAGCCACTTCCATTCCATGAAAATACCTTAACTCGAAATTCTATCTGAAATTTTCTTGATAGTGAACTTCTTAATTTATTTATCTCTAATGCTATCAATAGAATTTTGAGAAACATCTCGTAATAGTTAAAATAACTCATTAAGTCTTATGAAATAAACCTAAAAAGTGTTGTGTGCCTTAGGTTATTTATAAATTGTTTTGTTATAACTTATTTTTACTTTTTTATGATATTAGTGTCAAGGAAGTGTTTAGCCAAAACTAGGTGTTTTTTGGTCATGCTCAAGTCATATTGAAGAATCAAGATGTGTCAAAGTTGAAAAAAAAAAAATATTATTTTAATGTGAAACAGTTGAGGAATGTTGAAGGCATTTCAAGCAAGTGTCATGTCCAAAAAGTGTTGGAAACATCAAAACACTATTTTATAAAGGTGTTGGTGCTAATAAGTCATCCCCTGTGAGGATAATGTCATGACATAAACCATTAGAGTGACAACCTTTCATTTGGTTGTTTGCTTGACAAACATAGTTTCCAATAGGCTCAACCATAGCTTTGAAACTTTTTATTGTATTTTAAATGAAATTCCATCTAACACTAGAGCAACCTCACAGATTTGTCGCTCAGGTTGAGTAATCTAATATAGGTCCCTATATGGCCTCTAACAAACACCCCATGCATGGTTTGGGCATTTTCGAATTGTCATCTAGCAGTTTGGAATGATACAAGTGATGCTAATCATTCGTTGTTCTATCATCATTCTTCCCAAGAATGTAACTATCTCATTGTATCTGCGGCGACATTGTTATCACAAGAAGTGATAAGGAGGGTATTGTACAACTAAAACAATATCTTGCTCAAAAGTTCCAAGTAAAAGATTTTGGACACCTAAGGCATTTCCCTTTTATAGAAGTGGCACAATCCAAGGATGGTTTGCTTTTATGTCAAAGAAAATATGCTCTTGACATCTATAGAAGTAACAAGGATGATTACTGCTAAGACTGTAGACACACCAATGGATCCAAGTGTCAAACTTGTACCTGATCAAGAAGAACCTTATTCTGATCCTGAGAGATACAAAACGTTAGTTGGCAAGCTAAATTACCTTGCTATGACTCGTCTTGACATAGCCTTTGCAATGAGCATAGTAAGTCAATTTCTAAATTCCCTATGTCAAGACCATTGGGATGCAGTCGTATGAATCCTAAAATATATTAAGAAGGCTCTGGGACAGGCCTCATTTGTGAAGACAAGGGAAATACTCAAATTGTTGGGTACTCTGAAGTTGACTGGGCAGGATCACCAAGTTTTAGAAGCTGCACTTTAGGGTATTGTGTTCTTGTTTGAGATAATTTAATATCATGGTAAAGTAAAAAACAAAATCGTCTGGCAGCTGCAAATGCAAAATACAAGGCAATAACATTAGCCAATTGTGAGCTCATATGGCTAAAACAACTCCTCAAAGAGCTTAAATTTGAAGAAAGTTCTCAAATGCACCTTGTATGTGGCAACGAGGCCGCATTACACAATGTCTCTAATCTTATATTTCATAAGAGGACCAAATGTATTAAGATTGATTGTGATTTAATAAGAGAAAAACTAGAGTTTGGAGACATATTCACCAAATCTCTAAGGGGATCAATGATTTATTATATTTGTAACTAGCTAGACACTTATGGCTTACATGCTCCAACTTAAGGGGAAGTGTTATAATTATAGAAATAAGTAGTTGATCCTAAAATCAAGAATATCTAGATTATATATGTATTATTAGGAACAAATTAGCGATAGCGGATGGCATGATAGGTCCAACAAATTTTGCTAGGATAGCTTATGATACCATATTAGAAGGTGAGTTTAAGTCTAACTCATCTTCACAAAACTGACTTAATGTGAAGTTTGCTCCTACTTATATATTGTATATTGGCTTAATCTATTGTTGATGTAGGATCTCCAACACTCAACAACCAAATACCTCACTTATTTTGTTCCCTCATCAATCTCTCTACCCTTTAACTCCTGGTATCTTAGGGTCCATCTGTCTTGTTCACACTCTCAGTCCTAGCCTTGATAAATTGTCGGCTAGGTCTTATAAGTGTGTCTTCTTAGGCTAACTAAATCTCAAAAAATGTATAAGTGTTTCTCACGCTCCCTTTTGACACTTCCCCAACCTCTACTTTGATGCCACCTCCTTCGCTCCTTTTGTTCTGCCTTCTGAGCATGATCTTCCTATTGCCCTTTCTAAAGGTACACAGTCCACTTGTAATCCTTTCTAACATTATGTTACTCTGAGCTAGCATTGTTTTTCTTCTCTCCATTACACTTGTTCCTCTTCCATTTCCTCAGTGTCTAATCCTAAAACTGCAGGTGATGCCTTAGCTCACTCTGGTTGGAGACAAGTGATGCTTGACGAATTGCGTGCTCTTTAGAACAATGGCACTTGGGATCTTCTTCCTTTGTCTCCTGGGAAATCAATTGTTGGTTGTCCATGAGTTTTAACTAACAAAGTTGGCTCTAATGGCGTTACTGATCAACTCAGAGCTTGTGTGGTAGACAAATGTTATAGTAAGATATTCCAATTAAAACTATGATGAAATGTTCTTTCCATTCACCAAGGTGACCTTGTGGTAGACAAATGTTATAGTAAGATATTCCAATTAAAACTATGATGAAATGTTCTTTCCATTCACCAAGGTGACCTTTAATAGATTATTCTTAACCAGTTGAATGTTAAAAATGCATTCCTATATGATTATTTGTCAAAGGAAGTATATATGGAACAACCACTTTGGTTTATTTCTCAAGGGGTGTCTTCTAGCTTAGCAACTTGTCTCTGCAAATATTTATAAGGTCTTACGTAGTCTCCCTAAGGCATGGTTTGGTAGATTCAGTTAGTAGTTGATGTGAGTTGATTTTAGGATTGCACATTTTAGAGGTTGCACTTTGTTTATGGTTTTAAGTAGAATATGGTCCTAAGCTCAAAGAAGATTGCCACTAGACACAAACTTAACCAAATGGTTAAGTAAATGTGAAGGTTCTCTTCTAGAGAGCAAAGAGAAAAACAAATTATAGAGTGATAATGATGAGGTGCGAAATTTAAGAACAAAATAAGATAGACATGATAAGATGATGGCCGAAAGTAAAAGAGGAATTAAAGAACATGAATGAAAAGGAAGGCACAAATGAATGGAAGGAAAAGAGAAAAAGTGAAAGAAGCTTATGGAGTGGAGGGGATGACTCACGCTACTTGGAAGGTGAGGGAGTTCCAAGATGAGTGGTGCAGAGTCGCCACTTGAAGTGCACTACACTCAAGATAAGACCCAAATTCAAAGAGCACTCAAGACTCACTAAAACACTCTGACAAAGTTTCTTTTCTAATTTCAACATGTCAAATACATGAGACAAGACACCCTTTATATAGGAGAGACTGACTTGGAGAGCAAGAGTGAGAGGGGTAGGGGCGTCATTTGTGAGAAACCTTCTAGAAGGTAGGTCAAAGTGGAGTGCCTCCCAAACTAGCCTACATCTTCTAGAAACTAGGTTTAGGGGCGATTTTGGAAAGGGTTTCTAGAAGTTAGGTTTTTGGTGGGTTTGGCGCAAGCCCAATATTATACTAAGTACACCTTATTCTAGCTTATTCTTCTAATTGCACCCCAAAGTGAACCCAATTTATTTATTTAAACTTGTTTTGTAAAAAGACTAGATGGAAGAACAACTGATATTCCAGTCCATGTTTGGTTCTTCTTCTGATGAGGCTCTTCTGAGGTTTGGTGGGGCCTGATCTTGTATGTTGATATGATTGACCTAGCTGCGAAGTGTCTGTGGTGTCCTTAGTCATTTCCTTGTTGAGTTGGATTGTATCAGTAGTCCAATAGTTTGGTATGACTCGAAGTGAAGTTGACCATTCTCTGTTTGATCATCATTTCAATTTTGTGGTTTACCTACTTGATAATGTATGTTAATGATATCGTTCTTACATGTAAACCACCATGGCCTCTCACACCTAAGATAACACTTTTGTCATCATTTTCAAACAAAAGATCTTGAAATCCACTTTTAGCTATTGTGTTTTTATTGGTAACAACTTGATATCTTGGAAAAGTAAGAAGCAAAATGTAGTGGCAAGATCTAATGCAAAAGCAAATAGAGGGATGACTTTTGCATCTTGTGAACTTATTTGGCTTAAATAGTAAGAAGCAAATGTAGTGGCAAGAATCAAGATGTAATAAATTGAGATTTGGGGAAGTTACACTAATGTCTCTCATTTGTGATAACTAAGATGCTCTTCATATTGCCTAAAATCTAGTATTTCACGAGAGGAACACACATCTTAAGATAGATCGTCACTTCATCTGAGAAAATATTTTATTTGGATACATTACCATTCAATTTGTTAATTCCCATGATCAATTAGGAGATATATCTTCACTAAACAATTATGGGGCCTTAGGATTGATTATATATGTAACAAGCTTAATGCATATGATTTATGTGCTCCAATTTGTAGGGGAGATTTATTTATATATTTTGTTTATGGCCTTGGTTCAATCCTTGTGTAAGGCTTTATATGTATATATGATCCTTAGTTATGCTAATAAAAAAACAAGAGGATATATTACATAAATGTATACCATTTTTCTCTACATGAAAAAATGAATGGAGGTCTTTTCTTGGTGAAGTTGAGTGTTAAAATCCCTAAATTACCCAATAACCAAATAATAACGTATTTTGGATTTTCAGTTTAAATTGATGTGGCGCCTAGCACCTGCAAATCCTATTCTATGATTGTGCACTCTCTACTTTCTTGGATAGTGGCTGCAACACTGGATTGAGACAATGTTCTCAATGTAACGACCCTTGGTCACTCCACACAATGCTTTGCACTGTAGTGCCATGATGTGCTGCTATTGACAACCTAGGCCTTAGATACATTGAACTCAGTTAAACACAATAAAAAAACATTTGTATTTGAAGTCATGACCAAGTTTCTTTCTATTTATGCTGTTTTGTTTGTTATTTTATATTAATACTAATTTCTCTACTTGCATTTGGCCCTTTTTATTCGTATCCTACCACTATCTACAATCAACTTATCATCTTTCACCTTTGTAAATTCATCATTGTTTTCTTAGAGGATTTTATGATTTCTATGTCATTGTTTTAGTTCCTTTTTTGGAAAATATTGAAAAGGCCGGTGACAATATGTTAGGCAAGAAGATAAGGAGCAAGTTTGGAAGGTATATTATAGAAGATTTATAAATAATGAATAAGTGGGTTGTTCGGGTAGTTTTGTTGGTTACGGTTGGTAAGACCAACCTAGTAGGATAATGGGTTCTTTTTAGTGTGTTTATTGTTTTGACATGAGTATTACCTGTGTGAAAGGAATTGATTTCCTTTGTGTGTTTTGATAAGGTGCTGGAATAATAGTTCAAGAAAGGGTGATCATTCCCTTTGTGTGCATAGTATGAATCCTATTCTTTCTCTTTTAGAACGTAACAATTTTGGTCCGACTTGTCGAATCCAAAGGGTGTGGGAGAGAATATGGAAGAGAGGATGAGTATTGTGGAGAAATTGACTAGCGAACAAGGAAGAGTGATTGTGGAAGAGCAGATATCACAGGTTTGAAGGAAAGCATGTTAGACTTGAAAAAAATTAAAGAAATATTACAGGATATCAAGAAAGGTGACAGGATGTCAAAGGGAGGAGAAAGCTTGGTGAACGAAGAGGAAAAGAAGGAAGAACGATCGAGACAAGGCAACAAATCGGATGTGGAGGACGAAGGAGAGCTTAAACCTTGGACTAGAAGGGTGGAACTACCGGTCTTTGAGGGGATGGATCCAATGGGATGGTTGTCTAGAGTGGAATTTTTTTGAGGTGCAAAATGTCTCAACAACAGAGAGGTTCAGATTGGCTTTCATTTGTATTGAAGGTAGTGCTATCCATTGGTTCAATTTTTGGCAGAAGAATTACAAGAATCCTTCTTGGAATCCTTCTTGGAAGAGTTTGAGTTATTTGTGTCGCAGGCTCCGCAGACAGTAGATGAACAATATTTCTTTCCAGAGTTACAATCCAAGATTCGTAACCAAATTAGACCCCATGATTCCAAGGAATAGATGAGGGCTATGGAGATTGCGTTGGATGTGGAAGAGACCTTCAGGGAAGAAAAAGGGGCAGTAATGTGTATAGGAATAGCTCCTCGTATTTGCGTTATCAAGGAGGGACAAGAATAACAACCCACATGGAGATGTACAAGGGAACTAGTGGGCAAGTCTCGTCAACTTGGCTAGCAATGCAAGGAAGGAGTTGTTCAGCTCAACCGACATGTTCGCACAGCAGTTGCATGAGAGGGATCTAGAAACAGGGATTCCAGGACATCGATGTCCTGAAAAGAATGTGAGTGATCATTTGCATGGAAGATGAGGGATTATGATGTGAGTTGATTTTAGGTTGATTCATTAGGTGACACTTTTTAGAATTAGGATCTGAATTCTTAAGCAATTAACGTGAGAAATCCAAGGAAAATTCCCACTGGACATTAACTTAAAAGTGTTAAGTAGATGTGAAGGTTCATTTCCAAAGATCAGAGGAAAAACAAGTATAGGTGATGAATGAATGCTAAACATGGTGCGGAAACATGAACACAAGAACAAGAACAAATTAACCAATTAAAACAGCAAACAAAACATTTAAACTGATTAGAATGAACAATGAAGACATATGAACAGATTAAAATGAAGAACAAAACAACACATCATATTTAGGAATTGAATGGAATGGAAATGGAACTAGAAGATGAATGATAGGAAGAACTTATGTGGTTGAAGCTAGGGAGATGTTTCACGCGCACTTGGAAGGTGAATAGACTCCAAGATAAGAGAGGTTTAGGGTTTATTACATATATCCAAGTGTTGTCCACGGTCTCCGGAAAGCAAGTCTTAATAAGGTGGAATGAAGGTGGAATTGATACTCCTACATGGGAGGATGTTGCAACCATCAAGGACCAATTTCCAGATTTCAACCTTGAGGACAAGGTTGTCTCAGTAGAGGGGAGTAATGTTAGGTAAGAAGATAAGGAGAAAGTTTGGAAGGTGTATTATAGAAATGTGCTTGTTGTTTTGGCAGGAGTATTACCTGTGTGAAAGGAATTGATTTCCTTTGTGAGTGTTTGTGTGTTCTAATAAGGTGCTGGAATAATAGTTCAAGAAAGGGTTATCATTCCCTTCTGTGTTCATAGTGTGAATCCTATTCTTTCTCTTTTAGAACGTAATACATTGTCTCATTTGCGTTACACTTCTTAAAGTTACATTCAGTATTCATTATTGGCATTATTTTTATGATTTTTCTTCTTTTCTGGTATTTCTACCTGTCACAAACACTGTCTTTTTCCTTTTATATTCAAAGATATTCTGTATATTGATAACAGTGTTCTCTTAGGTGTTATGAAGCAGAACTCAAGCGTGAAGAAAGAGAACGACATCCTATTAACCAGAGGGAGAAACACACCCTTTATCCTGTGAGTAAGAACGCATTTTTAATGTTCACATGTAAAGTGATTGATTTTGCACCAGTTTTTTTACCTGTATAGCTGTGAAAAATTGTTAGCATTTGGCAGTTATGAATCTTACATACCCCGACAATGTTAAGGATATCGATGTCACAATGCAACCAATACATTACATATATGACATGCTTAGTCATGTATCCAGGGTGTATAACCCGTTTAAAGAAGTTATGAGCTAATACATTTGAAATTCAGTTCCGATGCCTTTGAATAATAAGGCAAATTACACACAACTATTTTTATAGAATTATAGTGAGAAAAAACCTTTATCAACAGAAAAGTGTAAAAATGATTTCCGGGACTTGAAGAGGCCTGGACTCTCCTACAGCTATCCTAATTCCCTTTCAAATCACAAGATACTATCAACCCTTTTTCTTATTCGTAGGCGACTTCCCCAAATGACTAACTCTCTAATAATCAAAGTCTCGTAACAAATAGTGTTTATATAGAATATTTTTAAATGTATGTTGACATGTCTTCTTTGTTTCTTGAATTATTAAAAATCTGGTAACCTCATAACTTGGCTTGAATCACCCTGGTTTCAGAATAACTAGCAAGTCAAAATTATGGAGCTTGAAATTTGATGTCATATTTTCTTTTGATGGCTTACTATTTAGAAATAAAATGAATTTGGAAATTTTCAAACCCTGTATGTCCTTTGCAGGTAGAAATTATTGATGTACCTGCTGATACAAAGGACAAAGATGAGATTCTTGAGAGTGAATTCTTTGACACTAGGCAGGCATTTCTGAGTCTCTGCCAGGGAAATCATTATCAATATGATACTCTAAGGCGGGCCAAGCATTCCTCTATGATGGTTCTGTATCATCTTCATAATCCAACTGCTCCTGCATTTGTTACTACATGTAATATTTGCCGTCTTGACATAGAAACAGGTCAAGGTTGGCGTTGTGAAGTCTGCCCTGAATATGATGTGTGCAATGCTTGCTATCAAAAGGATGGTGGCACTGATCATCCTCATAAATTGACAAACAATCCATCAATGGCAGATCGTGATGATCAGAACAAGGAAGCTAGACAAGTTCGAGTATTACAGGTTTGAACGAGATTATATTTGATCCTATACGTGTTATTTTAATGTGCATGTTTATTAATTGGTTATATTGAACTTCAAATAAGGAAGTCATCGTGTCTAGCCTAAATTTGAGTATTAAGGGGAGCGTGAGAATTATGAATTTTTCTTGAATTTTATGTATATGTAGACCATACATGTTGTTGGAGTGTTTATTTGGTTACTATCAATGATAACAGCAGCCGCAACGAAGGCTGTATGACCACTAGGCAGTCAGCTTCCGTGGTTAACTTTGTTTGGTTACGTTGTGTTATTTACATGGGATAATACTTCAATTGCTATAGAATTCTTTATGTTTTATGCACCGATTCACCTTTCTCAGTGACGATATTGCTCTTCTCTTCATAAGGTCTGATGTGAATGGATTTCATAATTTACAGTTGCGAAAAATGCTTGATCTTCTTGTGCATGCATCTCAATGTCGTTCTCCCCATTGCCAATATCCAAATTGTCGCAAGGTGAAGGGGCTTTTCCGTCATGGAATGCATTGCAAAACACGTGCCTCCGGAGGTTGCGTTCTATGTAAGAAAATGTGGTATTTGCTTCAACTACATGCTCGTGCATGCAAGGAATCTGAATGCCATGTACCACGTTGCAGGTTGGTGGGTCAAGCATTGCAATTTCTGTAGTCACTGTTCATATGTTTTGCTTGTAAAACATTTTTCTTTTTGGTGAAATCAGAGATTTAAAAGAACACTTGAGGAGGTTGCAGCAACAGTCTGATTCACGGCGAAGAGCAGCTGTAATGGAGATGATGAGGCAGAGAGCTGCAGAAGTTGCAAACAATTCTGGATGAGCATTTCTTATTTTTGGGCATATGTACATGTGGGATGTTTTGGAAAATGCTTCTGACAAATATTGACTGCTGGAAACCGTATTCTGACCAGCTGTGCGAAGATGGTTTGTATGACTCGAAGATATAGCCTCTCGGAGATTTGCTTGTCTATATGCATGATGTGATTGACCCCATGAGGATCATTCAGCTGAGCCCACTAGTAATGCCTTTGACTAACCTGGTCCAGCTGGGTATAACCATTGTATGCGGTCGATTTCATGATTCTTTGATATTGCCAGCTTCTCCTATCATCTCCAATGCTCATTCTGTGTCAAATGTCCTATATCATTAATTCGTCAAAAGTATTTTACGTTGTTTTTGCGGGCGGGGGATTGAACTCGCATTTTGTCTTCGTAAAGATTGACACTTTCTGTCTGCTCTGTTTTTAATTTAAAGATGAAAGAATCAATTAGTTACAGAAATTCATAGCATCTGTTCTCTTATGAGATTTAGGGTTTGGAAATGGGTTACATGGCAAGATAATTCTATCAAGTAAGATGTCTCATGCATACATTATGCCATTTTAAAAATAAAATCGATTTCAATCCTAGTTTATTGTCCATTGAGTATTAAAACAAATGCATTTCAATCGATGCACAATAACAGACTAGGGCTTTTATCAAAGTGGGAAAAAGCCAAAATGATTTTCAATATTTCTTAAACTAGTATTGTAGCAGGATAATGTACTTGTGTACCTAAAATTTGTAATAAATTTTTTAAAATTATATACATTATATCATAATTAGTTTGTAATAAGGACACTTTTTGATTGCTTTGGTAAAAAAAAGTGAAATATACTGTAAATGTAAAGATTAGATCGCTGTGATAAGTAAAAAGGAAATAAAAAAAATCTACTGGGGGAATAATGTTTATTTCTATTCGCATCTCTAGTTTGCAGGCTTACAACCCAATAAACAGTGATAATATAAGTTTGATGTCGACTACTTAATTACAATACTACAAATATTTTTTAATGTTTTTTTTAATTGAGATATAAGTTAAGTCATCTTAAATTAGCAAAACATTAATATAAACTTGGTGCTTTTGAGTTAACAAATTTATAAAAATTAAATATCTAATAACTTTCGTGTTTGTCATCTCCTTCCAAATATTAATCGCATAATAAATTCTAATTACGTTCTAACAATGAAATTATAAAATGATTTGTCCAACACAATTCTGCAAATAAGATATGCTCATAGTATTTCACCATTTTCAAATTATTAGTTTCAAAAAAATAAAATGTTAATTGACTAGGAATAAATATTTAATGTTAAAAAAATAAACCCATCATTAAAAAATCTCACATGAATGCATAATTGAATGAAGGCAATCTCTTAATAAGAATGGTCTCAATTTAATGGGAACATTTCGTATGAGTTGAAAGACAATAAAAAATATTTTGTTATTGTGGATAATGTCGAGTGGAGGTTTGTCATAGATTATTATTATTTTTTTTAAATCTTGAGTTTGTTGTACCTTTAACTTATAAAATAATAAATCATTAGGAAGATAGGTCAAAAGATGTCCTACCAACAAAATAACAAAACACATTTTGTTATTATTGGATAATGTCATATAGATTATTTATTTTCTTCAAAATCTTAGAGTTTGTTGTACCTTTAACTATTAAAATAATAAAATATTAATATTACGAAGATAGGTCAAAAGATATCTCTTACCTATAAAATTATAGAATATTAGTTCTGCGTTCAGCATACATTATGCCATTTTATTAGCAATAACAAATATATAAATGTGAACTACTTCAGGGATGGATCAATCCTTATACAATAAATACATAATCCAACGTCTAACAGTAACCTCCAAACCAAACAAGCAAAAACATAGTCCACTCTAAGAACCTAAAAACCTAAAAAACATCAAATAACCAAACGCATACATTCCAAAGGTTCCAAACACCAACTGAAAAAGAAAACCGAAGTAGTGTGAGATTTTGCAGAAATCCAAGACCAAACCTTTGTTTGCATCAGGGTACAAACTTCAGACGCGTCAGTCACATCCCTCTGTTAAAAATAATAGAATTTCTGTGATTCCATATTTCCCCCACGACCCCCACTCAAATTGTATTTCACACTTCATTAATCAAATCGAAGGACGTATTCATCCTAAATTGGGCAAAGTTTGACTTAGGATCATTGTGAGACACGAACGACACTCTCAGCCACTTGAAACAAAAACACCAGACGCGCCAACCAAAAATACAGTCAAAAAACAAGTGGCGATAGGACTCTTCCTCCTTCCCACACAAACAACACAAAAAACTTTTTAACAACACCCCTCGTCTTTCCAAATTGACCCTAGTAGCAATCTTATTCTTCATCACCCTCCAAGCCGTAAATAAAGCTGAAGGTACGGCTTTACAACTCCATAATTTCCTAAAAATCGGAGAATGATCCGCCTCACAATCCCTCCTTACCAAAGAATAAGCAGAGTTAACTGAAAACAACTGATCACCCCCTCCCTTCCACACCCACCTATCCTCCTCTCCTAAAACCATCCTCGCCTCAAGTAAAGCCTGACTCAACTGATCTACCATAGGCTTTTCCCACTCGAAAAAAGGTCTGCGCCAGGCTAATTGCCACACCCAAACACCATCAGACCAATACCCAAGGTCGGCCACCCTAACTTTTTCGGCCGAGCATATAGAAAACAATCTCGGAAATACTCTCTTCATCGCACCACAACCGAGCCACCTGTCCTCCCAGAAAGAAATTTCCTTTCCATCACCGACTTTCCACTCGAAACCATCTTCAAAACTTCTGCCCACCCCTCCGAGGCCCAAACCTCTTTCAGGTCTTTCCACCAAAGAGAACACTTACTACTTTTACCTTCCCCTCTCAAACTTCTCCAGCCACCATATTTAGAGATTAGAATCTCCTTCCAAAGTCCACCCTTATCCGTACCCAGCCTCCAGATCCATTTTCCTAGCAAAGCCAAGTTAAAAAGCTTTAAATCAATGACTCCAAGTCCCCCAAGTTCGCGAGGCTTACACACCTTTTTCCATGAAGCCCAAGCTATCTTCCTTCCTTCAGCGCCCCACCCCCAAAGAAAGTTCCTTTGAATCCTTACCAACTTATCTACCACCCCGGTAGGAAATTTAAACAAGGACATAAAGAATAACGGAATAGAAGATAGAACAGACTTGATCAAACAAATCCTCCCTGCCATCGACAGGCATTTTCCTTTCCACCTGCTTAGTCTAGCTTGAACTTTTTCAATCACCCATTCCAAAAAACCTCATGCTTATGACTCCCGCCAACAGGCAAGCCCAGATAGAGAAAAGGGGAACTCATCACATCGCACTTAATAGCTGCAAAACTCCTAAGCGAAATATGGTCACCCCCGTTCCGCCAATTTTGCTTTTCAAAAAATTAACTTTGAGCCCAGAGGTAAGCTCAAAGCATTGCAAAATGGCCTTAATGTTGAAAATGCTTTTTGTGTTAGCTTCGCAGAAAAATAAGGTGTCATCTACATACTGTAACATACTAACCTTCACTTCATCTCTGCCAACCACCACAATATCAATCAAATTCTTCTCTTCAGCCATCCTTGACACCCCAACCAACCCTTCTGCCACAATAAGAAATAGGAACGGTGCAAGCGGATCACCTTGACAGAGACCTTTCTTAGGAAAGAACTCCTTAGTTGGACTGCCATTCACAAGAACTGAAACCGACGCTGATTCTAAACACCCTTTTATCCACCGAATCCACAACTCACAAAAGCCCAACCTCCTCAACATATAGTAAATGAACTCCCAACTAACAGAGTCGTACGCCTTCTTATAGTCAACTTTGAAGAAGAAACAACTTTTTCTTTTTCTTTTATACTCTTCCAGAACCTCATTTGCAACCAATACACTGTCCAACAAACCCCTTCCTTCAAGAAAAGCTGATTGTCTGACATCTATAACTTTGCTAATCACCTTCTTCAGACGTAGAGATAACACTTTGGAAATGATTTTGTAAAAACAACCAACTAAAGAGATAGGGCAAAATTCACCAAGCTACTGGGGGTCACTTAAGTGTGTTATCTTGGCTGGTCAAGTCAATGCGGGAAAAACACTTAGCTCGGTCCAAGATAAATAGTAAGTCTAATGATACGTTAAGTGGTTGGCCCATAAACTGACAACCCATATTAAAAAGATAATTAAAGTAAAAATAATAACCAAATTAGTTAAGCACTGTATTACTATAAAATTCAATCAAAATAAACAGTTAGAGATAATGTTCTACCTGTACCCATAAAATAAAAAGGATATATTAACATAATATCTTTATGTTTGTTAAACTCCTGAAGGGAGATCTTCTAGACCTTGAACAAAGGTAAGTTTTCAAGCTGGTGAAACTACACTCACACAGATACTCTATATTGAGATACTCATAGTTATATGTTCTCACTAACTTGATCATCAGAGTCTTGTCAATAGGTGCAATTTTCGTCACTGTGAATTATTAGCATCCCAAAGCAGCAACAACAAAAAAGAAAAGTTAGTATGGAGTCCACCACCAAGGTCTGATCTAGGTAAGCGAACGAGAACATTTGGCGTCCCGTAGGGCAGGTAAAACTAATCCTGCTAACTACCCGTGACATAAATGATTATTATCTTTTGAGTCTGATGTGATATTATTCTGAAGATAACAAATACAATTGTTATCATTTAAATATGTTTTTATATTATTATGAAAATCATATATATATATATATGTAAATCTGCTATCATGTTATTTTGAAGATAACATAAATGATTATTACAATTTAAATTCATTATGATATTTTAAATTTGTTATCATTTTATTCTGAAAACCACAAATATATTTAAAATCGTTATCATGTTATTCTGAACATAACATAAATGATTATTATCTTTTAAGTTTGTTGTGAGATTATTACGAAGATAAAAGATATAATTGTTATTATTTAAATATATTATCATATTAGTATGAAAATCATAGATATATGTAAATTTGTTATCATGTTATTATGAAGATAACATAAATGATTATTATAATTTAAATCCAGTGTGATATTTTAAATCTGGTGTCATATTATTCTGAAAAGCATAGATATTTTTAAATCTGTTATCATGTTATTCTGAATATAACATAAATAATTATTATCTTTTAAGTTTGTTGTGATATTATTATGAAGATAAAAAATATAATTGTTATAATTTATTATCATATTATTATGAAAATCACAAATATATATAAATTGTTATCATGTTATTCTGAAGATAACATAAATGATTAATATCATTTAAATTTGTTGTGATAGTATTTTTAAGATAACACAAATGTTTATTATCATTTAAATTTGTTATGATATTATTATCATCATTATCATGATCTTTCACATGAGAGAAATTATTCTATTTACTGGATATACAACGTAGTAGTGTAAAAGTACATGTATAGGAAAGTTCTGGTAAGGAAAGACTTGGGAACTTACCTGGTGTACTAGTTCACGATCTATAATCGTTCTTCCAGTAGAAACTGAGATTCACTTCATCATCATCATTATCATGATTTCTCATGGGAGAGAAATTATTGTTGTATTGGATATAGAGCGTAGCAGTGTAAAAGTACATGTCTAGAAAAGTTCTGACTAGGAAACACTTGGTATTTAAGTGCGTCCATTGGTGACCTATCTGATTATGTCCTACCATAGCTCGAAAGTAAAAGGCAGTTCAACACCAAACTTTTATACTATACAGGATAATAGAAGTTTTGGGTGACGTAACTTATCGGCTGAAAACTCTAGACGGTGGAGTCATCCCACGAACGTGGAATGCAGCAAGCCTCAGATTCTATATCAGTTAAGAAATTTATTCATAATGTGTTTTCATACATTTTAACGTTTCCTTGTTTCCTTTGGCGACACTTTATTTTCCCCTAAAGAAGGTCTTTTAGTGAGGTCACCTTGAAATAATTTTTTTGGGAATATACAATCAGACATAGTTACCCGAGTAGGCGCACTATAAAACGACCTAACTCGGACAAACATAGTTACCTAAGTAGGTGCACTGTAAGATGACGTAACTCAGAACAGACACAGTTACCCGAGTAGGCACACTGAAAGACAACGTAACTTGGAAGAAACATAGTTACTCGAGTAGGTGCACTATAAGACGACATAACTCGGAATGGACATAGTTACCCGAGTAGGCGCACGGTAA
>Ga0123342_1002602_pt1 | contig 29824 bp, 11 predicted proteins | sample Turbeawhitnodule_FD_89960 | JGI IMG/M metagenome (GOLD analysis project Ga0123342, IMG submission 89960) | Root nodule microbial communities of legume samples collected from Mexico - Turtle bean Mexico white nodule | ecosystem: Host-associated > Plants > Roots > Nodule | place: Mexico: Nepantla... | reverse complement strand
TCTGGGGATCAAATCTCAGCCAAAACTCAATAGACACAATGACGAATGTCTGGTAAAAATTTCAGACCAAAATACCCAAGGAGTAAGGCGCAGTAAGTCCCAGACCGAGAGTGAACAAAACCGATTTTCCGAAAACAAAACGTCCTGACTTTTCTTCCCCGTATCTTCTTTCTGTGATTTGTTTATGGACGTGCCTCCTTACCTAGGTGCAAACAACATACGGAAGTGCTTGTGTGAATTTTTTCAACGCAATACGGACCCGGAAAAATATTGCATAAAGTAGGACGAAATTTCACAAGTTTTGCTAGAGGATAGCCTTGGTTTGCACAATTTTTGAAAAATTCTCCCAAAATGGTTTTTTCCTGAAATTCCGCGTAAGAATCTCCACTGAATTTGGGACAAAACGCGACAGATTTCTGGTCAAACGGATGAGTATTCACCCAGGAAACAAATCAAACAATTTCACACACAAACGAACTTTCCTTTCAGCCCGGGCAGTGATGATTAGGAAATTTATTGCGAATCTTGTGGGACGAGTCTGGGGCTGAAATTCACTGCAAGGGCTAAAAGGAAGGTTCGTTTGTGTGTGAAACTGTTTGATATTTTCATAGGTGAATTCTTATACGTTTGACCCGAAATTTGTCACGTTTTTTCCTAAATTCAGTGGAGATTCTTACGTGGAATTTCAGGAAAACAAAAATTTTGGGAGAATTTTTCAGAAATTTTGTGCAAACCAAGGCTATCATCTACCAAAACTTGTGAAATTTCGCCCAACTTTCTGCAATTTTATTTTGTGTCCGTAATGTGCTGAAAAAAACTCACACAAGTACTTTCATATGTTGTTTGCACCCAGGTAAGGAGGCACGTCCATATGCAAATCACAAAAAGAAGATACGAGGAAGAAAACCTGGAAGTTTTGTTTTCGGAAAACCAGTTTTGTTCACTCTCGATCTAGGGCTTACTACGTCTTACTCCTTGGGTGTTTTGGTCTGAAATTTTTACCAGGCATTTGTCATTGTGTCTATTGAGTTTTGGCTGAGATTTGAGAACCAGATTCGTCCCACAAGATTGGAAATAAATATTTTATTTATCGCTGTCAAGGCTAAAAGGAAGGTTCGATTGTGGGTGAAACTGTTTGATTTTTTTCATGGGTGAATACTTATCCGTTTGACCTGAAATTTGTCGTGTTTTGTCCCATATTCAGTGAAGATTCTTACGTGAAATATTAGGAAAAAACTATTTCTAGAAAAATTTTCAGAATATTTCGTGCAAACCAAGGCTATCCTTTACCAAAACTGTTGAAATTTCGCCATACTTTCTGCAATTTTTATTCTGCGACCGTTTCGCGCTGAAAAAATTCACGCAAGTACTTTTATATGTTGATTGTACCTAGGTAAGGAGGCACATCCATAAACAAATCACAAAAAGAAGATACGGGGAAGAAATGCAGGACGTCTTGTTTTAGGAAAACCAGTTTTGTTCACTCTCGATGTGGGACTTACTACGCCTTACTCCTTGGGTATTTTGGTCCGAAATTTTTACCAGACGTTCATTACTGTGGTTATTCAGTTTTGGCTGAAATTTAAGCCCCAGATTCGTCCCACAAGTTGGCAATAAATATTTTATTGATCATTGCCAGAGCTTAAAGGAAGGTTCGTTTGTGTGTAAAACTGTTTGATTTTTTTCGTGGGTGAATACTCATCCATTTGACCTGAAATTTGTCGCCTTTTCTCCTAAATTCAGTGGATATTCTTACACGGAATTTTAGGAAAAAACTATTTCGGGAGAGTCTTTTAGAAATTTTCTTGCAAACCAAGCCTCTACCAAAATTTGTGAAATTTCGCTCTACTTTAGGCAATATTTATTATGCGTCCGTATTGTGCTGAAAATATTCATGCCAGTACTTTCAAATTTTGTTTGCACCCAGGTAAGGAGGCACGTCCATAAACGAATCACAAAAAGAAGATATGGGTTAGAAAGGCGAGGACGTCTTGTTTTCGGAAAACCAGTTTTGTTCACTCTCGGTCTGGGACTTACTACGCCTTACTTCTTGGGTGTTTTGGTCTCAAATTATTACCAGACGATCGTCACTGCGTCTATTGAGATTTGAGCCCCAGACTCGTCCCACAAATTGGCAATAAATATTTTATTGATCACTGTCATGGCTGAAAGCAAGGTTCGTCTGTGTGTAAAACTGTTTGATTTTTTTCATGGGTGCATACTCATCCGTTTGACCTGAAATTTGTCGCGTTTTGTCCCAAATTCAGTGGAGATTCTTACGTGGAATTTCAGGAAAAAACTATTTCGGGAGAATTTTTCAGAAATTTTCGTACAAACCAAGCCTATCATCTACCAAAACTTGTGAAATTTCGCTCTAATTTCTGCAATTTTTATTCTGTGTCTGTATTGCGCTGAAAAAATTCACACAAGTACTTCCATATTTTGTTTGCACCCAGGTAAGGAGGCACGTCCATAAACGAATCACAAAAAGAAGATACAGGGAAGAAAAGCAGGATGTCTTGTTTTCGGAAAACCAGGTTTGTTCACAGGTTTGGGACTTACTACGCCTTACTCCTTGGATGTTTTGGTTTGAATTTTTTACCAGACGTTCGTCATTGTATCTATTGAGTTTTGGCTAAGATTTGAGCCCCAGATTCGTCCCACAAGATTGGAAATAAATATTTTATTGATCACTGCCAGGGCTTCAAGGAATGTTCATTTGTGTGTGAAACTGTTTAATTTTTTTCGTAGGTTAATACTCATTTGTTTGACTTGAAATTTGTTGCGTTTTATCCCAAATCAGTGGAGATTCTTACGTGAAATTTCAGGAAAAAACTATTACGGGATAATTTTTCAAAAATTTTCGTGCAAACCAGGGCTATCCTCTACCAAAACTTGTGAAATTTCGCTCTACTTTCTGCAATTTTTATCCTGCGTCCGTATTGTGCTGAAAAAAATCACGCAAGTACTTTCAAATTTTGTTTGCACCTAGGTAAGGAGGCACGTTCATAAATGAATCACAAAAAGAAGATACGGGGAAGAAAAGGCAGGACGTCTTGTTTTCGGAAAAGCAGTTTTGTTCAGTCTCAGTCTGGGACTTACTATGCCTTACTCCTTGGGTGTTTTGGTATGAAATTTTTACCAGACGTTCGTCACTGTGTCTATTGAGTTTTGGCTGAGATTCGAGCCCCAGATTCATTCCACAAGACTGGAAATAAATATTTTATTGATCACTGTCAGGGCTTAAAGGAAGGTTCAGTTGTGTGTGAAACTGTTTGATTTTTTTCGTTGGTGAATACTCATCCGTTTGACCCAAAATTTGTCGCGTTTTGTTCCAAATTCAGTGGAGATTCTTATGTGACTTTAACAACTAGTCAGACTCTCTACTATAATTTAAAATATAAAATTAATAAATAAGAATTAATATTAAAATAACTCTAATTAGGTAAATCTCAATTAAAAATTACATCATTATATTCCAAAAATATATTATTAAAACTTTAAATATAAATAAAATTATGTTCGTCCCAAAAAGTTTGTGTGCCATCAAAATGGAATGTTCTGACTACTCTCTTTAATTTTCTTTTCCCTTAATTGAAAAATAAAATAAGCAAATATTTAGAAGCCATTATTGAAGTTGGTTTTCAAGAAAGAACTGGAGCCAGCTTTCTTGACAAATCCCGATGGAGTAGGAATAAAATTCTCTTATTGGAAACATTAACGTCGTCTACAGAGGAAATAAAATTTGTTTGACTAAATAAAATTTATTTAATATTTTTGAAAATTATTTCAATTGATTTTTAAATCATAGTTATATGTTTAATATACTCAATTTATCAACAAAATAATCAAGTTCCCAAATTCTTTAATAAATGGATACTTTAACTCTTAAACACGAATATCTATGTATTTATATATAACCATGCGTTTTTACATTTTTTTAATTTAAATAAGTCAACTTAAAAAATATATTATTTAAAAAAATAATTTAAAACTAAAAATAGAATATTTACAATTATTTTAAGTATGGTTAGATAAAATTATCTAATTAAAAAATTGCAAAAAAGATGCGCCTATCTTCATGTGTTTTAACCCTTTTATTACAATGAAAAAATATGTACTTAAAATATTATTAAAATTATAAATATATATATATATATATATACATATCTAAAAAATAATTATATTTTATTAACTTTATAATATTTTTTGTTTTTATTATTGTAACTAATAAAATTGATTATATTTATAAGAATAAAAAAATAAAAGAGTAGTTACAAAACACTATTTCTATTGATTATGATGTATAGACTAAATATCGGTTACAAAATATAATCCTTTTTATATAATTATTATATATATAAATATTAAATATAAAATTATCTAATTAAAAAATAACTTAAAAAATGATTAAAAAAATGCATTCCTTATACTTATATGGTATAGATAATTAAGTTTGAAGAAGAATTTGACTTGAATTCACAACCTTTACGACAACTAAATTTAATATCACTTGCATCAAGAACATATTCAATACTAAGAGGGATTTGAAAAATTTCTTAAGAAGTAATAATTTATTAAGAATCAGTCATATTTTTTCTGCTTTTTATTTTCTATTTCTGCACCTTTTTTTAGAAGATCTTTTATTATCTATCTTTTCAAAATATAATATATTTTAATAATTTTCTTCCTTTCCACATAATTCCAATAATATTATAATATTTAAAATTAAATATGATTAAAATATTATTTTATTAGTTTGTAAGTGTATGTTTTTTACTTTTTTTTGTGTGTTAATATATCACCATCCAATTTCTAAATATTTTAAAAACTCGTCACAAATAAAAGACAATAATAATACAAATTATAATTACTTATAATATAACTTAGTTTTTCAGTCAAATTTAATATTTAAAGATTAAAACAATATTTTTCAATTTTAAAAAAACTAAAAATGCTTTGAAATTTGGAATATCTAAATGGAAATTAGACTCAATTGAACTGAAACTATACTAAACATTTTCCAAATGAAGCACTTGATGTGAATAATGTCCTTTAGCTTTTGTTTTGTGGAATCAGACACATTAGCCAGCAAGACATTGTTCCAATATTCTATGGTTTCACATGTGCAATACCTGATTCATTGTTGGATCATAATGTCACATAATCATACTTCTTCTCTCTTTTTTCTCTGTGACTTACAGCTAAGTAATAACTAGCATTTTTCTTTGAGAGAAAAAAGGTTTTATGTTATTCTTTTTAATGTTATTCTTTAATCCTAACTGAACTTTTAGATAATGTTTTAATACACCATTTATTACACAAACAATGAAAATGAGATTTCATTTTGATGGAAAAACAACACAAACAACTCTTTAAAATTCTTCCAAGTAAAATTTTCTGTTTATAATTTATACAAGCCTTTAATGAAAGCTTTTATTTGGTGGATTATCCAAACAAAATTTCAAAATTTGATTGGAAGAAAGTGTATCTGAATTTTGTCTAAACAGTGCTATATTTATTGGTTCAGAGCATTAGTAGCAGAACTCCTGAAAACAAAACTCAGTTTATCCAATTGCATTCTCTGTGACTATACTATAGAAAAGTATGAACAAACATTACAAAATCTTTTTGTTCTGTCTATAAAAAAACCAGAACAAATGAATGAGATGAACCAATATAAAATTATGTGCTAAAAGGATGAACTTATTGTGCCAGTAGCAGCAATTCTCTTCTGTTGAGGGGCTATATAGAGATCATAAGGTGCCCAAAGGAAGTCCACTGAGCAAGGCTTCTTAGCATCAAGCCTTGTCCATGGTTTCCCTTTACCACTCCAATGTAGCAAACTCACAGAACCAGGATGCAAAGTCCTACAACTGTTTCTAAGATTGTCCCCTCCTAGGCCATGTTGGTTCCATCTATGCTCAATAGCCTCAACATCACCACCAAAAACTAACAAAAAGGGAGGGAGTGACCCTAACATATAGATCCTTCTCTCCTTTTGAATCTCCATCCACTTCTCAATCTTCCTTGTGTAGTCACCCTCTCTCCACCTCAACAAGTCCACCACCATCACCCCAGTGTTGAAGTAGCAAGGCCTTTTCCCTTGAAACACCTCAGAAAACTCAGCACTAGACCAAAACTCATAGGAGAAGTATCTGGTGAAGTTTGCATGGCAATATTCAGGAGCACCAATGACCCTTGACCCTGACAATGGAACCTTCCAAAGCTCTTGAACATCATCAACAACTATAACATCAGAGTCCAAGTATATAACCCTCTCAATGCAGGGATCAAGCAAATCAGCCAGGTAACTTCTTGCATAGTTAAGAGGGTTGTCAAGTGCTTGCCTAATAGAAGGAGATATGAGATTGCCAACTAGACTTTCCTCAAACACATGAACTTCAAATCTCAAGGAAGGAAAGGAGGTGTGAACAATCCTTTCAAACTCATCCCTGCTCTCCAATCTTGCATCTGATGCAATGAAGTGAAAGAACAGATTCTGAGGGCAGGAAGTGTGTTTCACAACAGAGTGCAGGGCAGCAATAGACCCTCTCAAGTAGTGCCAATCAATGGTCATTGCAATATGCACAAGTGAAGGGTCACATGATGCCATTGCCACATTGCTTGTATCAAGCAGAGAACACTTTTTCTGGTTTCTGTATTCTGGGGCCTCTCTGAATTGCACAAAGGAAGCAACTTCAACCTCAGTTTCATAACCATTTTCTCTGGCAAAAGATCTAATTCCCTTGGCTTGACAGAGAAGAAAGCAAGCTGAGAACACAAGCACAAATGATCTAGAGAGAAACATCACTATTCACTACTACCCTTTTCAATTGAGAGAACAAAATGGATCGAGAAAAGAAAAACTGAGAGAATTGGATTTGACAAAGCAAGAGAAAAGGCAAAAGGGTATATTTTTATGTACATATATAAACAAATGGAACTCAGGAACTGAAACGCGTTTGTGAGTAATATTTTTTGGTGAATAAGCGCGTTTTTTTATGATTTCGTGCGACCGAGTTAATTGAGTTCTACAAGGAACCTTCCTATTATGTGTTTCTTGTGTGTGTGTTTTGAATTATTCTATGATTGAAAAGAAAAACATTCGTTTAACCTTGGATGCTAAAACGTTTCTACTTTTTGAGTGAAAAACAATAACTGGTTTCACTTTCGGTTTGGTTCATAATGCGGGTTTTGTTTTTCACCAAAACAGTGTAACTTTTTTACAAATTACCATTTTTGGTATTTTTTTATTTATGAAAATGGATAAATCGTAAATTATGTGAAGACTTTAGGTTGAAAAAAGAATCTAGTTGTATCCTACTAGTACGCACGATTTTGTTAATTTTATTACACAGAAATCGTATGATAATCTAATTAATTTTAAGCAAAATTATACATAACTTGTATGACTTAGTATGAAACAATACAACTGAAATGAAGTCATACAGTTCAATGTAAAATAACCTATAAGGCTCAGATACGCAAAATAACCTATAAGACTAGATACGTATCTTAAATAGTGTGTATGTATCGAACATCGACTCTCGTAAGACATGTATAGATGAAATGTTAAATTCAAAAAATATTTGTTTGATTTCTAACAATTTTAACACGGTTCTAACACAATTTAAAAAAAAATACATTAATTTTTAAAAAACTCAAATTTATGGTATAAATTTTTAATATAATTATAAAATAAAAAACAAATCCTTTTAAATCAATAATAAAAAAATATCTTTTTGCTAAAAAAAACTTAAACAATTTTTATTATCAATTTATATAATTTATAACTATATAATATATACATCCATGTCCTATATTTTAAAAATTATATAATTTTTTTTATAAATATCCATCTCATATCAATATTCGTGTCAATACTTATAAAAAAAAATAACAGTTGAAATCACTTCACCTATTCAACTTCACATATATTATTTTACATATTAGAATAGAATTATTATTTTTACATTTTTTTTATCAGCATTATTTTACAAATTAGAAAACAATTGTACGGATCATGTACAATTTCAATTCTAACGTAACCCATATAATATATAATATACGTCCACATAATATATATCTTAGCCATTTTTTTTTTTACCAAAATCGTAACTTACAAAAGAAATTACACTACTTTTCTTGGAAAAAAAGAAGTTCGTAATGCATTGAAGTCAGATAGCACTGTGACCACGTGCTTTGATTTTTCATTACACTTTATTTATTAATTTATAGAATTCGTATCTAATTTAATATTCTTTGTCGGATACAAGGAACGTGTCTAAGTTCAAAAATATTTTTGTTAGAGAAATTTCAAATTTTATTCGCCATCTTCACGTTTTCAAGAATTTAATCCTAAGTATAATGCCTGAGAAACTCAATGATTCATGCACATCTACAAAGAAGAACATTCTTAAGGTCTTAATCTTAAATAACAGTTCTTACTTATAAAATGTTTTTAATTGGTTTTTCAATGAATGTTTAATTTTTAACTATTAAAATAATATATCACCCTTTCTTGTCTCCTTCCATGCCAGTTTCCAATGCAACAAAACGTGTTTTATTATTTTATATTACACTTTTCAAGAATTTAAGTATAATTTCATGGCACAAAAAAAATGTCAAAAGTCAAAGTATAACAGTCAACGATGTACAAACCTTAGTATTTGTCTGACTAATCTTACATATGTTTCGGTGTGCTTCGTGCTTATGCTTTAATCACATATTAAAAAAATGTAAGTAGTATTCTTTTATATATAATGTTATTATTATTTTTGTATGGTTATAAACTAGCAGTTAATATTACACTTAAAATATTATTATACGATAAAGTGTTTTTTAATTGAGGTATAATTATCTTTTTAGTTTCAATATGATTTTTAAAAAATTCAATTTAATCGTAAGTTTTTTTAAAAAATATGTGATTTGATCTCTTGTATTAAAGTGCATGAACGTATTAACGGGTGATTATGTGACACACAATATGACATATTTATAAATAAATGAATTTTACATATAATCTAAGTGAGATTTGGAGTTAATGGTGGAAATTGTGAATAGTTTACTCAATGTTCTACAATATTCAAAATTAATTTTTTAGTGTTTTACAATACTCCAAAATCAAATTATCAATGTTTCACAATGCCAAAAATCAATTCTCAATGTTCTATAATACTTCAAAATCAAATTTCCAATGCTTCGCAATATCCTCAATGTTCCACATTATCTCTAATATTCCCAGAAGCTCCTTCAGCAACCTCTCGATGACGATCTTGCCTTCAAAGAGTGAGGATTTGTGAAACGACGTTAAGGAGTCGAAAACGACAGATGTAAATGAAAAATGTGAAAAAGGAGGACACAAGAAAGAGAAAAATGAAAGAGTGAATTTGAAGGTTAGAAATAATATCATAATCTTGGAAAAAGAAGGTAATGGCTTTTGTTAACCCTAAACCCAAATCCAAATTATTATAATTATTATTAAATTTGATGAAAAGGTAACCAAATTGCAATTTTTTTTTTAAATTTAATACGAAATTGATTTTTTTAAATCATTAGACCAAATTAACTATTGAGCTATAATTTTAAAAAAATGAAATATAATGTATAAATTATTTAAATTTATAATAATATAGAATTATAAATTATAAACACAATATTTATGCGTAATACAAGTATTTAACTAGTATTAAAAAAAGATCTGAATTGCAATTTTTTCTTCTTCTTTAATTTCGAATTCGTGATTTTGATTCTTCTATTTTTTTTTTTTGCGATTTTAGTTGTTCAATTTTAGCAAATCGCTATTTATTAGATTTTTTTAATTTTAAATATTAGACTTAATATACCCATTTAAAGTACTATTAAAAAATAATTTAATTCATTAAAATATAAATAAAATAAAAAATGTATACAAAATTTAGGATTTGTCAAAACTGTGAAATTTCTATATATGAAAACTAAAATTAGGAAACAAAAGTAGGACATCAAAATCATAGATAAAAATGAAAAGAAAACTGAAAATGTAATTTCACTAAGAATGTTTGTTGGATCCTCGTAATATATGAACTTCAGTAAAGAGTAAAAATATAGTTTATTCTTTAACTAATATGTTTGAAAAAATTGCAGTTGGAACATGGAATTTCTATCTAATATGGTAATAGAAAGATTAACTTTCATGGTAGGTCTTAAACCATGATTAAATGTTTTAATTACATGATTTTTGAAATTTAGTCCAGAGATATATTAGACTAACTTGGAATGAAGTTTTTCATATAAAACTTTATAATAAGACACCATAAAACTAAAAATCTTTAATTTTAAGATTAAATATATTTTTCGTTCTCATATTATAATACAAAATTATTTTTCGTTTCCTTTTCAAACTTTAGATCGCTTATAGTATTGAAATGAACATTAGTCTACAATCAACATAATAACGAATTTTAAATTAAAACAGAAAAAAAATTAAAAATCATTTCTGATACAGAAATACCTATTTTAATTATTTTCATACTACAAATATCTCGATGGTTTAAAATTTGAACTAAAAACGAAAATCAATTCCACGTTATAATACATGGAAAAAAAACTTATTTAACCCTTAATTTTATTATTATTTGAAATACTCTTAATCTCTATTGTAATTTAATATTTGAAGTGGAACAATTATTTTCAATCAAGATGTTACTAACATAAATGTTTATTGATTTTGTTGATAATTAAATATATATAACTTGGTTAGTTGCAAAAACTTTTTGTGCTGAGTCAATATCTAACTCCACATACATAGCAAAGAATTATAGACAACACTAACAACCCAGTTTCTTGAATTGAACAAAATATTGGTTCTACTATAGGTTTCTCTATCAACATTGTTTGACCAAAAAAAGTTGTTCTTATTAGCTAATGTTACTTCAATATATAGAACAAATGTTCACCAATAAAAAATTAGCAATTGAAATAGCCATGATGTCAAACAATTGTTATTAGGTATATAATATGCACTTCCTAAACTTGTTTAATATGTCATTACTTCACTGATAAGAATTTGCATCAAGAAAATGTTTTGGAAGCAATAAATTGTGTTAGCTTATTCTCTTGCATATAAGTTTTTCTATTCAATTTTTTTAAGGTGGTAGATAAATTGCAATAGTAAAGAAAAATATTTCAGAGAACAATGTTTCCAATGTCAAATGTTCCTCCAATTCAGATTATATCCTACCAATCTGCATTGGCACAAAAACTAAGAATCAACAATAGCCTTCATCACATAAGTTGAGTATAGAGCACACTACAACTACATAAGAAAAAATCATTCAAATTTCAATCTTCAAAGTTAACTTGTTTTATTTTTTCACAATAACATTCAGTTTCCTGCATTAGCATATGAAAAAAAAACAATGGTAATGCAAATCAAACTTACCAAAGGTCTAAGTTGTTTATCTGATTGGTCTAAACCTCTACCTATCACTATACTCATACTCTTGATGAAACTTGATCTACTAAATTTGATCTTATAAATCAAGTGATAGGTGAAAGATAACATTTACATGATGTTTTCCAGAAGAAAAAAAACTGTCATCTAGGACCTAGCACCCTGTACTCATACTGAAAGATTGAGCAAAGTGGAAAGACTTGACTCCTATGTTGAATCCAACACTCCCATCTACATGATCATATGGTTTTCTGCAGCCCGGGCACCGGCCGTCTGATTCGAGGATCTTTTTGTGACAAAATAGGCAGAGATGAAATCCACAAGAACAAGGAAGAAAACTTGAGTCTGTCATGTCAAAATCCTCATAACATATGGGACACTGAGGAGGTTGTGACATTATTGTTTGCCATGCACAAGGTACAGTTTTGTGGTTACCATGCCAGTTTGAGTTTAACAGAGAACTATGTTGCTTTGAGAGGTTTGGCAAACACTGAGGACGAAGAGCATCGTCAGGTTTCCAGGCTCGACGGCTTGGATGTGATTCAGGAACTCCTGATTTGAACTCTGGTTTTGAGAAATCTTCTCTGAGATTCTTGGCAGCCTCTTGAACTGGAGAAGACTCTGAAACCACAGAACACAGATTATCATTTGCATATAAAGCATCAGCAACAACCTCCCAGTCATCAAGGCATTCATCCACTTCTTTGTCACTGACATTCCCTGAGAAACAAGCACTCATGCTGCTGCTGCTGCTGCTACTACTCCCGGAGAAATCACTCCCTGACTCATCAAGATCAAAACTATTTTGAATGGAGTTATTTATAATGGATCCTGAATAATTACCCTGGATGCAAGAACCTTCAATATCCTCTCCTCTTTTCCTCCCATTTTCCTTTGATGATGATCTATTCTCCTCACTGGCAATGTTCTTAGATGAAGGACAATGATCAACCCTTCCATTTGAGTCAACATCACTTCCTTTTTTGACTAACACAAAACAATGTAATAGTAACAGACAAACAATAAAATTTAGTAACTTTCAGTTTCAAACAATTGATTAATTATTGTTTCTACCTTCTTTTAAGTTAAAATATAATACAATGAACATTCTTACACCCCTTTGATGAATAAAATTCAGTCTTGTGTAATTAGAGAAAAATACTGTAGCTTTACTTTGTTTTTAGATTTTACATACTCATACTCATAGTGAAATACGAAACATGGTCACATGATGCTTCACTTCAACCAGCCCTGCCAAAACTAATCATGCCAAGCTATGAAGATCCTCTCAGTTTGAAGGCTACAATTTAAAAGTGCATACAAAGAAGATTTATATTATCCGTGTGTAATTACATTTAAAAATTGTAACCTTGAAGGTTGATATAGCAAGAAAGTTGTTGGAAATGAAATATAACACTATCCATGTATCTTCACCTCACAAGTTAAGCTACATGGTAGCAAAATGCAGGAAAAGTTTGTATAATTTCATGGAACCTCTATAAAAAATGGAACATGTCTAAGTCTTATTAAAAGTACTTTGGTGATATTTTTAAACAATTCAGGACATTTTTGCACACAACTACAAAAGTCTTATCCCACTAGGTGAATTTTTCTTTTTGTATCAAATCTTAATTGCATGTTTTTATTAAAGTTGGAAGAGGCAAAAAAGGTACTTTCCAAACTTTAATCCAAATTTATCCCAAGTTTTACGTTGAGTTCCAAGGGCTTGGAACAGATTATGAAACCATAGATGGAACCAATAAAGTAAAGACCAAAGCAGCAGCAAGCAAAAGAGACAAAGGATGTCATTTGAGGAGAATTAACAGAAAGAAAGGAATCTCCAAATTGATTCTCTGTATAAAAATTGTTTAGACATTAAGCATTCATGGTTTGGCCAGAAAAAGGAAAAAACCAATACTGTAAAATTCAATATCAATGATAGATTAATGAAGAACATGAAAACAGCATATATTAGATGAACAATTTACAGGTGAAAATGAAGATCATAGAGGTACCTCGAGAGAGCCATTGTTCACGCCGAACATCAAGCTTGATTTGCTTCAGTTTCGCGGACCCATTTGTCTGAACAATCACAGTGCCATAAACCAACAAAAAATGGAAATAAAACAAAAATCACAAAACCATGATAAAAAAAATGAAAATTTCAAAAGCAGAAAAAGAAAGAAAAATTGCTACCCTCTGATACCATTTGTCTTAACATTCACAACGCAAAAAGCCAATGCAATGGGAAAATTAAATTTTTTCAAAACCATCATAAAAAAAAGATTTTTTTTCCCCAAAAACTAGAAAAAATGAATGAATTAATTGCTACCCTTTTGATACCCAACAAAAGAGAAAGCAATGCAATGTATTATGTCTCAATGCCTTCATGGGTTAAAAAAAAATCACATCTTTAACCCAACAGGTTAAAAAATATTAGGTGAGAAAATGTTTTGAAGAAAGAGATTGAAGAAATACAGAGAAATGGGATAGTCAGAGAGGAATGAAGGTTACCCTTTTCTTCTTGGTGGAGAGAGATGGATCTGATATGGAAGCAGAAGCCATTGAAATGAATGAGATAGATTGTGATAAAAGGAAGGAGAGAGGGAGAAAAGGTGAGGAAGATAGGGAGGGAGTGGAAGTTACGAAGTGATGGTTTGATATTTTCAATTCCTGTGTTTGCAACAACGTGGCTGAGTTATTACCATAACCTCCATATAACATAACATTACAACTTTGGTAGTAACAAAAACATTAGAACTTTGTTCTTGTTAAAAAAAAAGCAGTACAACTTTGATTTTGTGCTGTTTAAGGTTCTTTTGGGCAAAATTTAGCAACTAAGTTCCTATTTGACAATAGGTAATCAGATGACAGATAATTTAGTTGATAAACAGATAATATACTCTTGATAGAAGCTGATCTTATAACTATAAATTAATAGTTGATAAATTAGCTGATTGAAATTTAGAAATATGATAATTAAATATTGTTTTTTTTTATCCAATATCAGCCTATTCTAATCAATAACCAAGTGTAATAATTATAATAATGTAAAATCTTTCCGTCACTATTTTTTTTTAAGTGTCAACATTTTGTGTAATTGGGATCTACTGTTTTTAGCTAAACCAAATATCTATATTTAAGTTCCAAATGATAATTATCTATAAAAAAAAATATTGTGAGAGCCTTAAAAATTAAGTAGTTCTTCCTCCAAAGAGCAATAGAAATAATTAATTTTCTTAAATTTTTAAAATAATATTATCAGTGTACCAAACTTATCCTGATTATTAAGGTTTAAAATTCTTTTTCATTATTTTTTTTTAAAACACACATATTCATACTATTTAATAGTGAAATAAAATGTCAAGTTTTTTTTCTAAATTATATTTTAATGGAGGAGTAACTTATATTTTTAAAGTATGTATTGTGAAATTCTGATTCAAAAAATTACGATATAGATAAAATTAGTGGTCACCGTAAAAAGTAGTGATTCGTTTCACTTGCTATTGAACGTGATAAATTTTTAATGAATATTTACATAAATAAATTAATCTTAAATAAATTTTATTTTCAATATTTAATATTCTTTTATAAAATTAAGTACTTAATAAATTAAATATTTTAATTTAATTATTTGTTTTTATCTGTCTGCATCAATTCTATTGTTTATGTTCGGTTACCAATACTAGTTACAGACGACATTGTTCTCAGTTACAAATAAACCTATTGATTTGATATAGTAAAGAAAATAAAATAAAGAATAAAAAATTTAAAAGCATTATCATGATAAAATAATTATATTTTCTTCTTACTGATAACAAATAATTCGTGTTTGATTTTTGTCTTTCCACAGTATTTTCTATAGATACCATAAAATCTTGTTAAAGGACTCACTTCAAATTTTAAAAACGACAAGGCCAACTACAAAGGTTTGATTGAAAGGTGTTGGTCTCCATTTTGTAGTCTTGTCCAAGACAAAATGTCACAATTTTATTCTCCAACAATGAAGAATTGGTGTTAGAAAACAAAAGTACAAACACATTTTGAGGCTAACATAGCAAAACAACAAGAACAAGAACATGAAAAAGAGAAGAGTATGAAGTATAAAGGTAGGGCCAAGTAAGTGTTGCAACTAATGAACAATTTGGTAAACAAATATTCTACAGATATATAGCAAACTATTTACAAAGGAGGGCACATGCATGAGACCTCATAAACATATTACACATCTCATCGATATTCCCCTTCCTCACTTACATGTGAAAATTCAAGTACCTATGATGACAACAGATAAAATTGTGAACCCAAAGGGTTCCTAGGTTGCTTCACCCAGACTCTTATAAACATCAAATTATGTGTCTCCTCAGCTGTTTTTCAATGGAGATGTTAGAGAGCAAATATTCATGAAGATATAAATTATGAGCATGCCAACAATTTGCGGAATCTTTCCTCTCTATCCCTACGAAACTGGGAGGTTGTGGTCCCTGCCGGCGTTCGTCTCTTCTTTCTCGGCCGGAAGAAGAAATCTTGTGTGTCAAGAACATAAGAAATCTGCAGATGAAAATTGCCAATAAGCAAAAACAAAACATTGTTCTAACCATTGGTTTCAAAGAAATTACAAAGCAGAAGAAAAAATTCAATAGCCTTGTCAATGTGTGGTGCTTTGAGTGCCACACTAGACACACAACATTCTTAAATCCACACCATTGTTTTTATAATTGCAGCACAACCACACTGCAACACTAACTACAGTTTAAATCCTTGGTGAAAGAAAGAGGGCATATCTATATCATTATCAAGAGAGAGAAGATGACAATAAATGAGGAAAAATTATGTCCATGATATTGCAATATAGCAGTAATCTGCAAAAACGGAAAAAGAAAAAAGCATTAAAAGGCAGCATACCTTGGATGAGTTGCAAGCTATCTTGCATTCCAATCCATTAATTACTTTAACACCTTCCATGGCAGAGCATATAGCAGAAAGCTCATCTAAGTTTCCATATTTGCGTTTGTTTCTGCATATATCAAAATAAGAAGCAGAAAATGTTACCTAGTTGAAAAGGTAGGCAATATTTCCATGTCGCCTAAAGATTACTCATGCTTACATAACAAATACCACAATTATCATTACATAAAAGATAAAAGTACTAAACCAAAAAGATTAATCTTGGTGAATCTGTACCTGTGCAGTATGATGCCATGGGGTTCCTTTTTGCCGGGAAAGACAGACAGAAAATCATTGTGCAGATAAAAGGAGAAATTCGGATCAATAGAAACGGCAAACAATTCAGGCTTTTCATTCATATTGTCCATAAACTGGATGGATAATCGTGAGGGGCTAGAGGACTGCAATAAGATGACAAAGGAAATTAATATTAACCTCAAGAACTCAAGCTCCTGTTAACAAAGCTGACTTTTTTTTGGTTTTAGACTTGGGCACAAGGACCTACACATTGTATCCGATATATATTATCCTCATGAAGGATGACATGAGCATTTGCATGATATACAGAATCATTTAACTTCCCAGGCTTCCGAGACTTTTCATATTCATATAATTGGAGAAGCTTACTGTCCACATCATCTGTTGCGACAGTTTGAAGCTGCAGAAAAGGGAAATTACCTTCAAAGGGGAACAAGTCAAAAGCAAGTAGAAAATAAGATAAGGCAATATACCTGTCTAACCAATTTGTATATTAACTTGTCCAAGGTGAATAACACGTATGACTGGTTCCCGATAATTGCTCGGCATTCATCTTCAAACTTTGCATTTTCAGCAGATCCATCAAGCAAGTTGTACAATGCATTCATAAATCTAAGAGTACAAACAATTAGCCAGTGAACACTCATTTGGGGGGTGGGGGGCTGATACTTCAAATAGGTTGTGAAAATTTACCTTGAATAAGGATCTGGTAAACTAGCATCTTTTGTTTTCCATTTTATTTCTGCATTCATTGAATTTGTTTTCGCCGATAAGATCCTCTCGTAAAGAGTCTGCCAAGTTCAAAAGAGCTTATGACATCCACCAAGGAAGATATTTCAACATCAAACACCAGAAAAAAGCATTATCCTTACTTGATGAAGTCTAAAAAGCACATAGAAGTCGTCATTTCCATAGAACACCCTTGAGTCCTTCATTTCTTCAACAAATGAAACTGCTGATACATGCTTTGTGAGAGGTTTCACAGATGAAAGGAACCTCTCTGACAATGGCAAAGATGTGCCATCTCCCCCAGCTTGTGCATCACCGATCCCCTCAGCTTCACCTTCACTCTCAGCCTTACCATCAACATCATCTTGTTCTATGTCTTCCTCCTCTTCATGATCTTCCCGAAAGCATTCATCACCAGCAGATTCACTGCCTGAGACATCTTCACCAGCTTCAGAAACATTTTCACTATCCTCATCGTCAGCATCTGCATCATTGTCACCTCCAGCCTCAGGACAACATTCATCCTCTCCATTTCTAGACTGATATTTCCTTCTTTCAGTGTTGTGTTTTGATTTAGCCATTGACTGCACATTTGAATCTCCATAGGCAACAAAGTTATCCTCCTCTGAGTCACCATTTGGTGATAATTCTCCCTCTTCCTTTTCAATTTTGCAAGGTCCAGCAGATTCATCATGAGTTTTAACTTTACTGCTCTCACTTAAAACACCATTGGCCACAGGAACAGGAGTTGCCATGTCAGATCCCTGAAATACAAAAATAAACAGAGAGACATACATAATCAATTAGAGAAAAATAAAATAAAAATCCCTTGGTTTCAGAAAAGGTAGAAAGAAAATGGGAAAAAAAGAAAGAGAAAGCAAATATATCAAAACTGATTAAGTGCTACTTCTAAAGCAAGCTAAATCTGCCTCAATTGAGAAGCCATACCTCCACCAATGGTACATTGGCAACCTGAGACTTGGCTACAGAATCATCAACATCAGTAGGTCGTGAGGGAGTAAGGGCACGGGCTAGAAAAATAAACAAGTTTAGGATTCTTACAACCATAACATTAATTAAAACAGAAAGGAAAAAGAATTGAATTGAGTTAAAACAGAATCGATTTTACAAGTCTGTATGCATACCTGGTGATACATCTAAGCTGGTTCTGTTCAGGCTGTTTTCTCCTCTAATTGCAATTGATACACTGTTTTTAGCTCCTTGATCATCAGAGGTAAATGGTTTGCTAAATCCGGATGCTTTATCATTGCATTCTACATTTTTCAGTCCCTTATCCATTAATGGATCATCTCTACAACCATGTTCACCACCAACAGATCCATTTTCTTTATCATTGGTTGCTATACTAGTCCGGTGAACATTCTTTGTTTCAGTTAGTCTACCATCAGCTTCATTCTTATCAGATTTTGGTAACCTTGAATTCATTGAAAGAGAGTCTCCATGAGGGCTTCTATCACCTCCTATGCCTGGTACACCAAAATTGCGAACATTGTGCCCAGTTTTTCTATCCTCCGCCCTTTCTATTGCATGAGACTGGGAAGGAACACCAAGCATTGGCTCCAAGAAGGTACTCCAGAGCCTCATAATTTTATGTAACAACTCTTTACTTGAGAATAACTCTTCACATGAATAACGAACAAGTTTATACAGGTCTTCATGAATCCCAGCAGCATCAGAATATTCAAATTCCAGATGAGGAATTAGAGGCTGTTTATTTCCAGCCGCGATAGACTGAATAATATCATCTTCTTTCTGCTGTTTTTCTTTAATTTCTTTAATCTCAGCAACCAAGGCTGTATAATGTCAAACATAGAATCTTAGAACTGACTAAAAAGATAACACTGAAACATGCATTGATGTTTACGTATTTAAAAAAAGCCCGATAAGAATAATTTATAACCCATTTATTTAAAAACCTGTGAGATCTGCAACAACAAACATAACTGCTTGATATGCCTGGAGGTAATTAGATGTTTTCCAAGTATATTCTCAGTATGATACAGCCATGGGCTACAGTTATACGCACTCTATCTATCTCTTACTTTCCCAGATTTAGTGTTTCTAATTTAACACAGTTTCAAAAAACATTAAGCAGAAGGCGCTAAGGATATTCCAAGCCAAAGTTGAAGAGTAGATGATCTAAAAGTCCATTTTAGAATCCATTTTGCACTTCCTATATAAGAAGCACTTAATCCATGGGTATGCCAACGGTTAGCTTCAAAATATTGATCATTTATATACAGCAGTCAGTGTCACAATATTGGTCATTGTAGCCATAAGTGTAGGTAATTTGGATTTAAGAATTACAAGTACTTTTTGTCACGCATATGCCATAGGTAGCTCTAAAATATCTATTGTTCATACCCAGTACACACATTATGTCATGGCAGACTTCGTAGCTACAGAACCAACCATTGTATAGTCAGTGCTTGAACTAAAATGTAAAAAATTGCCTAACTGACCCATGTAACTTTTAATTCAAATTGTTAATTGTTCATGGAGCTCCTGGCAAGTCAAAATAATCAAATCCACACAAAATATAACAGAAAGAAAAGCAAATAAACTTACATTTTGTACTCAAATTCTTTGAATCTTGCTGTTTGAAATAGAAGCTGCGGTGATCCAGTGATTTGTAATGATTTTTAGCATAAATTTCAGCCCATACTTTATTGAAATCAGAACGGCACCTACTCCACTCCTCTTGCTTCTGCTTCAGTCGAGTCAATATTACAGGAAGGGCATGGGTTGGGTTTTTACGCAATATGTCTATAACGTCAAGACCATGATCACCATACAATCGTTCAATGCACCTTAAATTTAGAACTGCAAATCGTATCCTCAGACAAAATCAATTCATAAAGGTCTAATAATTGAAAAATAGTAATTATATATATAGATAAATTACAATTTTATAATATTTTAGATTGAGGTTATTCTGACACATACCAGTAAAGTGCTCTTCAATACGGTTCATAGTCTCCACACTGATTTTATTTTCATTAATGTTATTATACAATTCCTCTGCTCGTTTAGCAGCTGAACTCACAGACTCTAATAACATGTCCAGCTCATATCTACATTAGAAATAAAAAATTTATCATCATCCCATGATTCATAGACATCTTTGACAAAATAATAACTCCAAAATGAACACTGCAACCAGGATGCAGGACAGATAACAGAAACAAATAAAATTTGTTGGATCCCGGGAAAGGAAGATAAAAAACTAATGAGCTTAACCAAATTAAGAGGTAAACAAAAACAAAAATCTGCACAAGTTTTACCTGTCATCTTCACATCTGAACAAGCTTTCTTCATACTGATTTCTGCGCATATGTTTGAAAGAGTAATCCTCACTTCCAGAAGTCACAGATACCCAGTGGTCATTCAATACTTGAGCGCCAAGCTCAGATCTCTGACTGGCTGTAGGAATTGGATACTGCAAAAAAGTGAAGGGGGAAACTGAGTTATAGAACATAATACACAATCAACAAAGCCAACAAGAAAATAAATCAAATAGAAGTTATATACATCTGCAGGCAAAAGCCGGTAGCTGGGAGTACAACGTTTGCAGTCACTAAGGTCAAGTTCTTGAATGGATTTTCCCATGTATTTCTCCTTGTATCTTTCCTTCTCTTTAGCCCCATCGATATCTCGCTTGTGCTCTCTGTCTTTGTCCTCCAACTTTGATGGTCTTGCTAAATGAACATCAGTAGATAGTGACTCTGAAATCAACATACTCACAACATCAATATTGACCATTAATATGTGGCAATAAACACGCCGCCCCCTCTAAAATACTCAGGATAATTCAACATTTGCTTTCAAATCTGAATGTTTTCTTAAAAGAAGACAATGGTGATTCAGTTTTCCTCAAAATATGAAAAAATGAAAAAAAAATGCATAAACATAAGGAGGATAAGATATATTTGTATATTAACATACTTTTACTCATGACACCAGCAAGGAATCCATCTGCAAAAACAAAATGATCTCAAGGATTGAGAAAATACAATAATAATATTAAGAGGAAGAAAAAGGAAAGAAAATTTGGAAAACAATTACCAATATTTTCACAACGCTCCAGGAAATCATTGAATTCGTCCATAAGATCTGAATGCTTTCCAAGCAAATCAGTTACCTAGAATGTAAATTTTGAAATGATATACATTAAGACAAGAATAGGCAACAAAAGCTTATAAGAAAGCATATGAGAGCTTGTGAAAAAATCTTGCAAACTAGATCTCCTCATCTTTTAGGCAAGTGAACAAAAACTAAGTGGTGAAAGGGGCAGAAAGCTAAGAATATGAAAATGATTTCTGCATATTGTATTTCTGATGCAATCATACAAAATGAATTGATTATGTATTCTGCATGCAACAAAAAATATACAGTGCTTCTATTAGGAACAAATAATTTAAATGTGAAAGAAAATATTTTTTTATTGAAAAGGATAAAAAGAACAATAAAGAGAGCATTTCTCCACCAATGATTTCCCTTCACAAAGAGTTAATGCTCAATCTACAAAAGAACACATATCCTCCCTTTCAACTTACATCCTCCTATTTATTTAACTCATTAACCCCTACCTAGCATCCTAATTGTATTATTAACTAACTCCCAATTTCTTATGTGATTGTGTCCTCCACCATGATGTTTTGCTTCTATTGATCTCTTTTATTCCTCAATCTTCTTGATATGAGACGTATGTGTCTGTATCCTTTCCTCATCTTTCATGTTTTTCTCTTCAAGAATGATGTTTTGACTCTTCAATATTTTGTGTTGTTTCTTCTTGCAAGAATGATGCTGAGCGGCACACAAATTGATTTCCTCCCACACAACCACGTCCATTTTAATTTCTCATTTTTGTTGACCAAATTTTCCCCACGATCTAAAAACAGCTTCCCTTTCTTGAATTCAAGAAGTAATTCTATGATTTGACTCATGTCTAGCAAACTCAAATTTTTAAGCATCTTCTCAAGTTCGTTGGCCCATTACTCCAAAGTGCACACTTGATTCTCCGTCGTGCAACTCAAAATCCAGAAAACCGGGCCAATTTCTCAAGAACCAAAAATTGAAATGGGAAAGGAAAAAATGATTGAATAGGATGAGAAGAGCACTCTCTTCGTCAATGGTTTCCCTTTCACACTTAGCTAATGATCAATCTACATATATCCATTCCCCTTACATCCTTCTATTTATTTAACACATTAAACCTTTGACTAACTGATCAATATCCTAAATGTATCAACCAACCCCCCCCCCCCCCCAAATAGTCCTAACCAATGTTGTCAAACTCGTAAGAGGATCAGAAAGAAGATAAAAGATCGTAACTCGACTCGTAAGAGTTACTAACAGTGTTACAATATATATTTATAGATAAATTAAAGAAAAGATTAGAAATCTGATGTGAATTAAAATTATTGGAAACTTATAATATTTTAATTTGGCCAAGGAAGGCCCAAATAAATTTAGGGTTTTAAATTAATATTGTTGTTCACTTCCTCTTGCGGCTGCAAAATACTTCTCCAATAACTTAATTTGAATTAGGGTTAGCAATAGGCTGGATATTAAAAATGGGTCAAGGCCCAAATGTTTGAACTAGGTTTAGGGTTTATTTTGGGCAGCAGCTCTTCACTTCCATGCGCCGCACACCGTCCCCTTTAATCTCTTCATTTTCCGCCACTGTCACAGCCTCACCGGAGTGCGTCACCGCCACCTCCACCACACAAGACCATCGAAGCCACCACTGCAAAACCTCATTCTCTGCGTTGGAGCAACCAAGTTCCATTTTTTTTTGGCCAAAAATGGCCACGCACGAGTCATGATCGACACCAATCCACTGACCTGCGCAGTGCCTCGCTCCGATCCGCTGGCCGAGTCACCTCGACTGGCCCTCCAAACTCACTAACTCGTGCGCGCTTGCGAGTAAACTCGTGATCTTGACCACACTGGTCCTAACAGTTTCTGATACAATCATTTTGTATTCTGTCATGAAACCTGCATTTTTCGGTGACCAAAAACCTTCATAGTAAAGCCCTTTCATTTTCTTTTCGGCTAAATCCTCCATGTCAATAATGGCAAAAAATAAATAACAACATGATTTGAAGAAGCTTATACATCAGTCAAAATATGAATAACAACTAAACGTCTGAAACAGCATATACCATCAGTCAAAGCATTGAATTTGAACGTCTAACATGAGAACTGAAAAGCATATTTTAAATTGTCTTCTAGAATTCTCAGCAAAACTAACACCAAATAGCCCTCATACTTCAATTAATGAAACATTATGAAATTCCTAAATAAATAGTGAAAGTAACATAACTAAAATAATTCAATGTCAGCAAGAGTACCCAAAATGAAGTATACGAGTAAAAGCAGACAGATGTCTTCTTGCATGACTTTTTAAGTATGTGACTCAGAAGCAAGCACATACCAAATTTTGCAAATCATTCCTTTTAATTATTCCATTGCTGAAAATATGAAGGCACTTCAGGAATGTTTGGTAATCATCAGAACTGCTCAATTTCTCCTTAACTTTCTCACAGAAACTGAATGCTTGACTATACATGCCTGGCATGAATAAAAAATAAACAAACAAATAACATTAGGTTAGGAAAGTACAGGTCAATATGATCATCCAGTCCTATTCATCATCCCCAAATCTATTTAAAATCGAAGAGAAGAAAAACTAGTAATCAAGGAAGATACCATCAGGACATATAAATTCTAAGAAAGGAACTATAAGAACTCCACTCAATTGGTGATGAATGATTAAATTTAACATGCTTATGAATTTTTTAAACTGTGTGCACACTAGGTTTAGCCTGATTTGAAGAAATAATCACTTATTTTTACTTACCTTTTTTACTTACCTTCCTGCGAGAACTTTTGAAAAAATAAGCAGTTACTTCCCCAGACTTAAGGCTTTTCAAACATGCACTAAATATTATATTACAACACTGCACACATTGGTCAACTCTAAGATCCAATTATTTTAGCAATGCTTATACAACCGATTTTAAATAACTACACTGGTTTACTCTGTATTTACAGTTGAACGTTTGACACCAAAGAAAAGTCATTATAGTTTCATATCCTCCTTTATTTTCTTAGTGGCAGTTTGCTTCATTATTGTGCCAATTATTACACTATTTAAATAGATAAAAGTCTGCAGCACATCGAAAACCAGATATCTTACTGTCAAGCTAAATTAACACTACGAATCTAAAACCTAAGAAACATATAGATTTTCACAAAGCATAACATTATTGCTTACCCTTTAAGGTATCTTTGTCATCCTAAGAAGGAAAGGCAGAAGCTTACTTACTCTTTAAGGTATCTTTGTCTTCATAAGAAGGAAAGTCAGAAGCCATTCCAAAACCTTCAGCCTTCTTGACAGATTTCTTTTTGTCCGGAAAGCGTTGCAAGTTCAAATCCCTGCTGTTATCAAGATCTTGTTCTCTCTCTTCCTGATCACGCATTCTCCTATCCCTATTTTCTCGCTTCCTCTCCTTGTGTATGTTCAACATTGTTTTGTCATCATCCATCTCAGGGCGTTCAGCACTCATATCATGATCATGGGAAGGAAGTCTGTCTCTTCGATAGCGTTGCTGTAGAAAGAAGTTCACAAGCCAATCATTAAAAAATGCAGTTTAAAAGATTCACATATAAGTGGAATAGGAACAATCTTACTGCCTTGTCTGGTGGCATTTGGCGCATCATTGGGGCTGTAGAACTCCACTCATTAAAGCGCTGCAATGAATTTCGACTATATGGAGCATGCTGTGTGGAAGGTGCAGCAGAAGTATCTGGTAAGAATCTAGTGAACTCCTCTAGCAAATCTCGATGGTCCTTGAAGAGGGTAGCAACCTAGAAAAATGGTTTAAAGGGAAAAAAGAGTGTAAATTTCCAACCAAACAATATATTAAAGAGAAAGAGAACAAGGAAAACAACATCAAAGTGCCACCCAGAAAAGGACAAAACATATTACCTCACTGTAAACCTCGCCAATGTCCTTGTGCTCTTTGCGATACATGTTCAAAATGTCCAAGAATGATTTGTAAACATGCTCATCACTTTGGAACCGCTTCTGTAAAAGAAAAAACATATTGATTACGGCTAGGAATCAACTATATCATTAAAATCACCAGAAAAACTCATTCACCTTTATCTTGTTCACAAAACTGATTGCTTCTTCAAATTCAACTGTTTTCTTTGGAGGAGCCTCATCCTCGTCAAGTGTTATCTCATAACCTTTTGGCAGGAATGTGTTAAATCCAAAAATCAAATTGTTGTGCCCTTTGAACAATTCCTTCACCCTTGCTATGACACCAGCAGTGTCAGTCCTGGAAAGAACCAAAATAAAGATTGAGATAAGTAGTCTCTTGATGTGCTGCATTTCAAAATCATCATATAGTGCAAAGACTGAAGAGTGGAGCAAAAATCTACCTTTGAGCTTTGAAATCTTTCATGACCTCAAGGAACATGTCGTACTTCTCTCTTTGGTCCTGAAACATGTCTTTGACTTCCTTCAAATAGGATAAGGCATCATTGGTAGTCAGTTTCTGTGAAGTAGTTGCTCCCCCACCAACACCACCTCCATTGCTACCTCCCCCACCCCCTCCCCCTCCACTTCCAGGGACTTGATTTTGTCCATAGCTTCAAGCACAGAACACAAACTCACTTTTAGATACTCATAATATCAACAATCACAGCATGCTAATCTCTACAAGATATCAAACATTCCACATGTTGAACGTCCACATTATCCGAAGTTTATGATATCTCATTCCTCAGGTTGAAACAAGAGAACCCATATATCCATTCATCTTCTAAGTTAAAAATGAGGTAATTTACAATTGCAACACTGCTCATAATACTTGCCTCATAAGATTCACACATAGAACTTTAACAAATCAATTTGTTTCAGCAATACCCTAACTACCACACCCCATTTCTTGTAATCCATGATTCCACAAGATAACCCATTCCAAATTCAATTCAGGTTAAATTAAACACAACCCTAGTAAACTCTACAACAATTCAACCACACAAGTGAAAACACAAACTTAACAACAAGCCCACGTTCATTTCGCAGCACGAAATAGGACAAACTACCAATTCGAGAGGGATAAACACAAAATTGACAAACACACAAAAAATAGGGCAAGGAATTGGAAAAAGGAAAAAGGAAGAAACATACGAATCAGCACGCGACGAAGAAAAGGGGCGTTTGAATTGAGAGGCAGAGGCTGAGTATATATCATCCCTTGCCCTCTTCATCCCTGCAAAATCAAAACCAATCCAATTAAAACATGAACCAAAATAAAGCACGGTCCTTGGAACAAAACAATTTGAATTGAGCAAAAACAAAGAGGACCCAGAAGGTGAAAGGGGAAAAATATTGAACCTTACGAGTTTCCCAGATTTTTTTTCCCTGGGAAAGTTACTGGGAAACAAGTGGAGTCGATCTCCGAGGGAAAAGAGATAGAAAATCACTGAAGGAGTTTGATCAGACAAAAAAAAAGGTTCGGTTGGGTGTATCTGTGTTCCTCTATTGCGTTAAGTTAGAACAAGAATTGAGAAAAAAACACACATAGAGAGAATGAGAAGAAGCGAACTCTGAAAACTAAAAACTCAAACTCAAAATTTGTGAGTCAGAAGACAAAAAAATAAAATAACATTCGGAATAGAAAATATATGAAACGAAATGGTGATTTATGTGAAGACTGAGGTAAGTGTTCGTGTTTTATGTTGTTATTATTCCAATTGTTGGAGCCTCCTTCATTGTTTTCAGTTTTTTTTTTGGTCTTATTTTGGGTTGATCCAAGCCCATGGTTTTTTCTTCTTCACCTTTCCGGTTTTGGAAATTACTTCCTTCACCCAATCAAATTTCAACTTACACCCAAATTTTATGTAAATGACAAAAATACCCTTAATTAAAAGATTAAAATACATTCTACATTTCACTTTCCGAACACAATTCCAAATTTAGATTTCCGAAATATTTTCTGATTTTTTTTCCAAAAATATACTTCTGAATTATTTTTTTGGAATTTTTTTTAAATATATTTTTTTATTCTAGAATTGCAAAAATGAGATTTTGATTTTCTAATTTATTCTGAAATCACATTTTCCAAACACAAAAATCTATTCCAAATTTATATTTTCACAATGTATTTCTTGATGTTTTAATGTTTCAATATCTCAAACATCTAATAAATAAAGAAAAAAAATTAAATATGGTTTAAAAGATTATTTTATTTTAATAATTTTTTAATTATAATATTTAATAATAATTTATATGTTTACTTTTAAAAATACGATTAAAATGGCATGTTCGAATAGTTTTTTATTATAATTACTAAAATCACAATAATTTGTGTCTATTTTTTAGTGGTTATAATTATTGTAAAATTTTGAAAGTAAGAACTAAAATGATTGTCTATATGGCAGAAATTTTGGTTTCCTTCATATCACTGGTCCCATTTTTGTGAATGAAAAAAAAGGGTATTAAAATGTATTTTTTCTGTTTTGTTAGGTGTTTTTGTGGAAATTTTTATTTCTCATTTTGATTTCTTTTTATAAAACATATAACCATGATAAAATAATGTTTCACCACAATATTTATTAAATATTCTTTTCATAGAATAATTATTCTATTGAAAGTTGAAAATCTAACTTTTCCCAAAGTATTTTATTATTACAATTAATATAGCACGGTGTTTTTATTAGATCATTTATTGTAATAAAGATTTTATATATATAAAATTACCATATTTGTCTTTGATTCTCATAAAAATTATACAAAAATATCAATTATAAATAGTTGTCAAAAATAATTATTATGGGTAAACCCCTCTCATCACCCTCATTCTTATTCTTCTCACCTTCATAGAATTTTTTCTCTTTCTTCTAACTTTTTATAACTTCTTATCTAATTTCATTACGACTTCTCTTTAATTTCAGTCCTTAAAACTTCATTTTTTTTCATAATCTAATTGATCACACATTGTAATAATTGATGAGTTAAGAATATTTTCAACCCACCATTTTTTTAATCAGAATAAGATTTTATTCACTTTAAATATTCTTTTTTTAAAATTTGTTATTAATTTTGGTGGAGTTAATTTTTTTTCTCTTTTCTTTTGAATTTTTCATTAATTATAGTGGATTAGTTGAGAAAATTGATTCTCTCAATTTAGTTAAGCTTATACTAAAATTTTCTTGAATATTTTTCTCTGAATTTATGATTTTGAATACTTATCCTGCTTGAATTGGAAGTGCAATATATTAAAGGTAGGGGAAATTATTTATGTTTTCTATAGAATCTTAGGATATATGATCTAGATGTGACTTTATCACAATATCTTGATTTTTATGCAAAAAATTATGTTTTGTTTGAAAACAATTTAAATGTTTAAAATCAAGTGAGAATGTTATTTGGGTTTTTGGTTAATATAGGATTTTTTAAAATGTTTTGAATTTGATACTCTTGTTGAGATGTTGATATAGTGGTTAGATTAAGTATGTTAGAGTATAGAGTTTCTTAAGTTGAGTTTTGAATATGGTTTAGATGACTAAAGTTAGTTTCATATAGTTTTCCATACATTAGTTTATGAGTTTGATGTGAATGAATGTACATATATAATTAGTTTGAATGATCAAGGTTGAATTGAAATGAGTGAAGAATAATAATTGAGCAAATTATGATTGTTTGATCATTTTGAATGAAAGTTGTATTTATTAAAGTGGTTTTGAGTATAACTTTTGAAAACAAATTTGATTTTGCTTCACGCATTTGATTTTCTATTTAAGTATCATTTGATTTTCTATTTATAGTAGTTCGTATGATACCACAAATAAACATATTGAGTTTCATTGTTCAGACTAACATTGCAAGTTACAATACGAGTATTCTTTCGGCTCGTAGTCACTCGTGGCTAAACCGTTCGAATATTGTTTCAGAATGTAGTCACCCACAACTAACCCATCAAGTATCCTTTAAACAGTTAGTCACTTTTAGCAAAAACTCGAAAATTGTTTTGGAACGTAGTCACTCATAACTCACTGAGTATTCTTTAACAAACAATCACTCCTTACTAAAACACTAAGATGTGATAAAAATGATCACAAAGGGTTGCTCACTTGAGAGGGTTTTGATGTGAATAATATTTAAACTCTCTCTACTATTTGCTACTGAACACAATAATGTTCTTTCCTACAACTATAAAGCTTAAGATCTTGTGCATGTTCTTGTATCAATACTTTTATGAGATCTTTGATATATATATATATATATATATATATATATATATATATATATATATATATATATATATATATATATATATATATATATATATAAAAAAAAAAATTTTATTCATTATCTCTATCTTTTGTGTGTTTTTTTTTCTCTTATATATG
>Ga0123342_1002601_pt1 | contig 29825 bp, 22 predicted proteins | sample Turbeawhitnodule_FD_89960 | JGI IMG/M metagenome (GOLD analysis project Ga0123342, IMG submission 89960) | Root nodule microbial communities of legume samples collected from Mexico - Turtle bean Mexico white nodule | ecosystem: Host-associated > Plants > Roots > Nodule | place: Mexico: Nepantla... | reverse complement strand
AATTATTGACATAAGACAGTCAGCTTTTATAGAAGGAAGAGGTTTGTTGGATAGTGTGCTTATTGCAAATGAGGTTCTTGAGGATTACAAGAGAAAGAGAAAACAAAGTATCTTCTTTAAAGTTGACTATGAGAAGGCATACGATTCGGTGAAATGAGAATTTTTATATTACATGCTAAGGAGGTTGGGTTTCTACGCTTGGTGGATTCGATGGATTAAGGGATGCCTGGAGTCAGCATCGGTGTCGGTCCTTGTTAACGGAAGCCCAACTAGGGAGTTCTTTCCTAGAAAGGGTCTTCGTCAAGGTGACCCGCTTGCCCCTTTTCTCTTCCTTAATGTGGCGGAGGGGTTAGCTGGGGTGACAAGGGTAGCAGAGGAAAAGAAGTTGATTGACAGTTTGGAGGTTGTGAAGGATAAAGTAAAGGTAAATATGTTACAGTATGCGGACGACACTTTGTTCTTTTGTGAAGCAAATACCAAAAGTGTCTTTAACATCAGGGCGATCATGTAGTGTTTCGAGCTCTCTTCTGGGTTAAGGGTTAATTTTGCGAAGAGTAGGATTGGAGGGACGGGGATGGACCAGGTCACACTTCAGAGATTTGCAGCGATTCTTAATTGCGATACGATGGTTCCTCCGTTTATTTACTTGGGTCTGCCAGTCGGAGGGACTCACAAGCGCAGTGTGTTTTGGAACGGGGTGATTGAGAAAGTGCAGGCTAGATTAAGCAGGTGGAAGGAAAGAAGTTTGTCGATGGCTGGGAGGATTTGTCTGATTAGGTCTGTGCTTTCTTCTATTCCGTTATTTTTTATGTCATTGTTCATAATGCCTATTGGGGTGGCAAGGAAGTTGATCAAGTTGCAAAGGGATTTTCTTTGGGGTTGGGGTGCAGACGGGAAGAAGATCGCTTGGGCTTCCTAGAACCTGGTTTGTAAACCTCGCGAGTTTGGGGGGCTTGGAATAATAGATCTGAGATTGTTTAATTTGGCTTTGTTGGGGAAATGGATTTGGAGGTTAGGCTCGGTTGAGGTAGGTCTTTGGAAGGAAATCATTTTTTCTAAGTACGGTGGGTAGAGATATTTGGGAGAGGCAGGTAATGGTAGGAGTTGTTCTCTTTGGTGGAAGGATTTGAAGGAAGTTTGGTCTTCGGAGGGGTGGGGGAGATTTTTCGAAGACAGTTTTGAGTGGAAGGTAGGTGATGGGAAGGACATTTATTTCTGGAAGGATAGATGGTTGATGGGTGAGGCGTTGAAGAATGTTTTTCCAAGACTTTTTTCAATTAGCTCTAACAAAAATGCAAAACTGTCGGAACTTGGGTCTTGGTCTAATGGGAGATGGGTTTGGGGACTTGTTTGGAGAAGGCCTTTTTTCGAATGGGAGAAGCCGGCGGCGGATCAATTGAGTCAGCTCCTGCTTGGGGTTGAGGTTGTCATAGAAGAGACTGATAGTTGGATTTGGAAGGGTGGGGGTATTAAGTCTTTTACAGTTAGTTCTGCTTACAACCTTATCAGGAAGGATAATGAGATGGTTTCTTCGCAGGTGCTTAGAAAGTTGTGGAGGAGTAAGGCAATTCCATCTGCTTTGGTTTTGGCTTGGAGGGTGATGGAAAACAAGCTTGCTACTAGGGTCAATCTTAGTAGAAGAGGGGTGCAGTTAGAAAGCTTGAGGTGCGTGTTGTGCGGGAAGGAGGAGGAGTCGAGTAGTCATCTGTTCTTTGGTTGTTCGTTTGCTTGGCGAGTTTGGTGTTTATGTTTTAAGTGGCTAGGAATCCTGTTTGTGGCTAATATTGAGCCAAGGTGCAACTTTGATCAATTTAGATTGAGCTTACCTTCGGAGACGGGCCTGGGTAGGGGTGATTAGTGAGATATGGAGCCACAAGAATCGTATAATTTTTAATAGAGGAGTGGCAGACGAGTATGAGGTCTTTGTGTTGGCACAGGTAAAGGCTTGGTCTTGGGTCTCAACAAATTCCCGGTTAGTTTCGTTCTCCTATTCTGATTGGTGTTTGGCTCCTTTGGAGTGTACGAGGTTAGTTTCTTGAGGTTTTTTGCTTGGTTTTGTAAGGGTAAGAATAGTTGGGTTGGTTTTTGGAAGTTAGTAGCTGGAACTGGTTTAGCGTTATATGTATAAGGGTTGAACCACCCCTGAAATGATTCTATTTTATTTATTAATTATTACCGATAAAAAAAAGGTGGAGGATATATTTCTGTGAAACCATATTTTATATCTTTCTAATTAATATTTTTTTAATCAGAGATGATGTTATTCACCTATACAATTTCATACTAAATATTATTACTTTTTTTTATCATATCATATTATTTATTGTTTATATAAAATATTTATAATAAATTGTTACTTTTTTTATCATATCATATTATTTATTATTATGTTGAATAAAATTAGATGTTATATAAAAAAATTTCTTTGTTTTCATATATTTGATGTGTAATATAATTATTTTGGAAAAAATATCGTTTCTAAAATCTGTATAATCTAAACTTTTCTTTTCTGAAGATATAAATTTGGATTTCACTTATATTATTTGAATTTGGATATATAAAAATCTAAATTGTGTTGTTTTTAGAAAATATATATGAATTTTGATTTAACTACAATTCAAATTCTTTGGATTTACCATGGATTAAACCAGAAAAACAATAAACTAGATTGGATTTAGTGGATTTTTTTTCTCACTCCCATATTTTTGGGAAACGACAACATTTTATGGGGGTATAATCTCAAATTAACACAAGCTTGATTGTATCACAAATTATACAAGTAGAGACAAAACCATGGATTAATTAAGATAGAAAAGTAGGATAAAAGACTTACCCAAGGTTGCATGAAAAGAAAAAGAAAAAATATATATATGTTTGTTTGAAGAGAAAAGTAACAATAAAGCGAAAAGAAATTATCATTTTAAAAAATAAAAAAATTTAAATAATCATACAATCATAAAATTATTTATATATTTATTATTTGGTTTTTATGAGGGAGTAATGTTAAAAGTTAACACTTCTATCTACACTTTTCACTCTCTTTTTTTCTCGTCATATATTTAAGTAAAATAATAAACATGTAAAGTCCTTAAAAATACTTTTTATTTGTTGTTGAATAAAAAAAAAACACTTTCTTTTTTCATCATTTTCTTATAGTAATTATTTTTCACTTCATACTCTTTTTTTCACACTCCACACATGTATAAATAATAAGTTACTCAAGTTTGGACATACACTAATAATATCAGTGGTGTTACATTAACGATTTTGCATGAGAAAATAAATGCATTTTTAATAATTATCTCAAATTCAAACACAAAAACTTCATTGGTTCACAAACAAATCATACGATGTGGTGGAGACAATCACCATCGACTAATTATGACAAAAATATGATAAAACTCTTAGTGATATGCTAAGTTACTCAAGTTTAGACAGACCATGACGTCTAAGGAAGATGAAGTCCAAGATGGTAAATTGAAAGAGAAGATAAAAGAATAATGGGAAAACCCACATTGAAGCCACTACGTAAGAAACCCACTTGGTTTTGCAGTCAAATATGAGAAAGGATGCTGCAGTGAAAGCCATAACCATAGAAACAACAGAGATGATTAGTAACGGAGGTCCAACAATCAAACCAGGATGCAAGGTGACCAATTCGCTTTCTGAGAATCTTGAGGAAGTGAAATTTGACAAGAAAGATAGTATGGAGGCTGAAGAAGTGAACAATGCGACAGTATTTGCTATGATGAAGACGATGAACCAGTCATTGGTCTTGTCACCTGGAACAGTGAGAGCAGCTGCAAATGCTACGGTAGCAACAAGTGTAGCCACAAGCATCCCAGACTTGGCTGTTACTTTGGCTGCACCTTTTATTTCTTCAGATAACTGCTTGTGTTCATCATAGAATACATCAACTGGTCTCTTCCCCTTCTTGTTTCTCATTCTCGTTAACCCGTGGGGAACGATTTTCTTCACTTTCTATTTATGAATGAAAAGTAGGCATTAAGATTTTGTGGAAGTGATGTGATATAATATAACAGAAAGAGGTAGGAATAAGAAGAAGAAAATGAATGGATTCACCTTGAACCATTTGACCTCATTTAGCATTTGCTTGCTTGCTCTTAAACCGGAGAATGATCGGAATTCAGGTGGCAGCTGCGAAGCCAAGTGTAGAACGTTGTTACCTTTATTGTCCACTTTTAGTATCATCTGCCTTTTCTCACTAGGCTTAATCTTATCAAAGATTTTTAAACGTCGATATAGAAAAAGCAAGTGCAGTAGGTTCCGTCCATTACGGTCCTTTAAGGTAGTGAGTTTTCCATCACTCTCCATAAAAGTCAATATTACTTCGTCATTGTTTTCTGCTTCTATTGCGTCAAACAACACTATCGAGGGTCGAGTTGTCAACTCAAAAATCTTTTCCATTTTCAATTTTCTAACTTCTTTCCATATCTCTCTCAGCAAATCCATACCCGTTATGATTCGTCTTCCCTTGATCTTTGATTTAATGCCTAAAGAAAGAAAAAAGTTAATAACTTAATAAATTTGCTTTAATTTAAAAATTGATCTTAAATTCATTAAGAACCAAAACGGAAATGAAGCTTACATAGAGCTGTTACGATTAATCCTTTAGTATCGTTGTCGTCCTCTAATCTCATGCCTAAAGAAAGAAAAAAGTTAAATTAAAAATTGATCTAGTATCTGATCTATTACTATTATAACACTGAATATCTACATTTAAGGAGCAATTCTTGTTTTTTGTATAAAAGTTTAGAAGCATAGATATCTAAATTAATTAAGAACCAAAATGGAAATGAAGCTTACGTAGAACTTCAGAAGGCTTTCGCGCTAGCATATGCAATGCTTTAGGTTCTGTTCATCTCTTGCAGTTCTCAATTCAAGGCGATGTTTTTCAAATATTTTCATGGACACATCTGTCAAATGCACAAATTATATAGCGATGATGAACTCCGTATGTAGGAGGCAAGGCAAATAGCGATGGTACAAGATTATCAGAAATAGTAATTACAAAATGATGGTTGCGAGAAAATGAAAAGATGATTTAGTACACATTAAGTAGGATTGGCGGGCTCGGGATTGATTAGATTATGATGCACCGGTTGGTGGCTATTATTAATTGTATTATTAATTGTGAGATGATGACAACTCCTTTTAAATACTTGGAAATGATGGTCGGGTGATATCATAAGAGAGATGTCTTTCGGGGTGGTGTGATTGAAAGATTGAAGACTAAACTCGGAAGATGGAAAGGTAGGATTCTCTATATGGCTTGGAGGATCTAGCTAATTAAGTTCGTGCTCTCGTCTATTCCGTTATTTTATTTGTCTCTTTACAAATTGCCTATTGTAGTGCTAAAGGAGATACAGAGAATTCAGAAGCAACTCTTGTGGGGGTGGGGTTGGAAGGGAGGAAGATTGCTTAGGCTTCTTGGAAGAAAATTTGCGAGTCTCGCCAGGCTGGTGGTCTTGGAATTATAGATTTGAAAATTTTCAATGTAGCACTATTAGGAAAATGGATTTGGCGTCTGGGGACGGATAAGGGCGACTTGTGGAAGGATATTCTTTAGTCCAAATACGGAGGTTGGAGAAGTCTGTGAGAGCGAATGAATAATTTTAAGACGTCCCTTTGGTGGGGAGACTTGAATGAGATTTGGGTTTTGGAGAGTTGGGGAAGGAGGTTTGAAGATCGTTTCAAGTTGAATTGGTAACGGGAAGGAAATTAGTTTTTGGGGAGATAATTGGACCGGTTGTGGTGATTTGAAGAGTGTTTTTCCGAGGTTGTGCTCCTTGAACATTCCTTCTAAGTCTAAGTTGGTTGAGTTTGGGAATTGGGTTGATGGAGTCTGGGAGTGAAAATTAGCTTGGAGAAGGAATCTGTTTGAGTGAGAAATGGTTTTGGAGAGTCAACTTCTTCGGAAGCTCCAAGGTTTGAGGATTGAGTTGGATTTGGATGATAGCTGGGTCTGAAAAGACGGTGAGTTTTCTTCTTACTCAGTTAATTTTGCTTACGTTTTCTTAAAGGGTGAGCTAGAAGGGGGTAACATTTCCGTGTATGCAAAGTTTTGGAGGATTAAGGCTTTGCCATCTGCCCATGTCACAACTTGAAGGGTGTTGGAAAATAAGTTAGTCACCGAAGCTAATTTGGAAAGGAGAGGGGTAGTGGATCGAGAGTAGTATGTGCATTATGTGCGCGATGGAAGAGGAGTCTTGCCGCCATTTGTTTTTCAAGTGGAGGATAGCTTGGCTTGTTTGGAGTGAGTGCTACGCTTGGTTAGATTTGGCGTCGTGGATCATTCTAATTCTTATTTACATTTTGGTATAATTACCTTATTCGTCCCTACATTTAGGGTCAATATTCAATTTAGTATAGTGATTTAAAAAAAATCAATTCGGTCCCTATATTTTTTAAAATGTATACAAATTGGTTTTTTTCTGTTAAGTCACACCTTACGGCATCAAATGCTGCTTATGTGACAAAGAGATGGGATTGACAAATATGACGTATCAAGATCAGGTGACGTGGCAGTTGAATTCCTTCAATATCACCTAAACACCACCCATTCACAATTCCTCCTATTTCCTTTATCTCACAAATATTACTATCAATTTCAAATATTAAAATTCATTTTTGTGATCGTTATTTTTAAAATTAACAAATTTCACTTTTAAATTATACCTTTCATTTTTTACAGTTTAGGATGTGTAATGCAACTAAATCTGTTAATGTTGTTTGGGGGACAATTTAGATCGCTGTAGTAAGTGAGATTTGGAGACACATGAATAAGATAATTTTTAGAGGGGGAGTGGTGGATGTTTCAGAAGTGTTTGCTCTTATTCAACTAAAGATTTGGTCTTGGGTTGCCTCCAAGGTATTTTCAATTTGCTTTTCTTATTCTGATTGGTGCCTTGATCATCTGGTTTGCATATTTTTTATTTAGTGTTGGTTTTGGTTGTTGTGTTTGTTTTGTTCTCAGGAGTGAGTTTTCATTCAGTATAAGGGTTAGACCACCTTTGAAGTGGTTCACATTTATTCTTTCTTGCTGATTAAAAAAAAGTATGATTCTATGGTAATTATATACATTAAGTATTTAATAAGTTGGTGAAAACAAATTTGGGATAAAAGTGTGTGATCCATGCCCAAACATTCTTTGAACTGTATAAAAAAAATATATGTTGCATCCATATTAGCATTATTGAAAACTACAATGTTTCTCTTTTTGCATAACGTCCAAACCATACTTACCCACACCCCTTTCTAAAAAAGATTGCTTTTCTTAGATAAATTATTTAAACCAAAAATATTGAAATTGATAATTGGATTATTGTATATAACATTTGACATACCAGTCCAATTTTCACACAAGTACCAAACCTTTTGAGTAATCTTGCATAGGATAAAAAGATGTTACAAATTCAACACTTTGAGAGCACATGGGACATAAACCGATAGAAAAAACGCACGCGGAAGCAACACACATAATCACGAATCAACTGCAGAAAATAAACGACACAAGATTTAACGTGGTTCGGTCGCTAATCTGCAACCTACATCCACGGACAACTAATTAGGTTTCATTCTGTTTGTTATTATTTTATTATAAGCACAAAGATCTCTTAAATAGAGATTATATAGAGGACACAATAATTAAGCTCACTCACTAAAACATGGTGTCTAGTCAGCTCAGCCCAATTGGTCTTGGCTTCACACTCAACAATCTCTCACTTGAAGTCACAAAACAATGTACACCTGAGCTTCAACTGTGTACATGTACTTCTGTAATCTGTCAATGGAACTCAATGTTCCACCTCTAGTTGCCACCATCCTTCTCAATCATCTTGAAGACTTCGTTGAAGCTCCCCTGAGTTTCAACACGTTCGTCATGACTGAAACTGCGACTGACCCGTCCTTTGTTTCTACCGACTCTCATTTACATGAACTGTTGGATCCTGGAATAGCCTGAGAACAAACATACTCCATACTCAACAAGAAATTTTCTGGAGATGTTTCAACAGTTGGAATACTGGTTCTCTTAACCCACTGTCGTTTAGGAACGTCAGCTGAAACACAACCTGTGCTCCCACTGCCACAAGTACCTCTGACTGGTCTACCTGAACCTTTCCATGCTCGTTCATCCTGAATCTGACCTATGGCTTTGGGGTTTCTCTCTTGTAAAGACAACCCTCTTCTGCCCACGAGATTCTTTGAATCGGACTTTGTTTATCTTCCGAACTGGGACGATCACTCCCTTAGACGGTAATCCGACAATATACAGTGAACCTTTCTTTCTTCTTCGGGCCATGACAAGATTTCCCTTGACAACCTTCCATTGTTGATTTCCGAACTTCACATCATGTCCCTATTCGTTCAACTGCCTAACAAAAATCAAACTTTTCGTCAAGCTTGGAACAACTTTGACATCCTTCAAAGTCTAGAACCAACTGGCGTCTTCAACACTATGTCACCTATGCCATAACATCAAGAGTTTTTTTGTCTGTTAGTCTTATCTTTCATAGTCTTACCTTTCCAAAGTCCCCAATAATTAGATTCTGCAATGCTTCACTCCCGTGGGTAGCATGAAATGAAGCACCAGAATCCATGACCTAGGAATCCACACTGCTATCTGCGCAACAGACTAAGAAGTCCTCCTCCGCGGAGTCTTCTGCAATGTTGACTTGTTTATCATTTGGGCATTTATTCCTGAAATGCCCCACCTCCGTGCAGTTCCAACATGTTACACTTGAGCAATCCTGAGTCTTTCACTGACTCCTTCTTCTGATCTTGCTCCCATTACCTCTTATATTTTTCTTATCCCTAATGACATTTAACGATTCACTAGATAATTCCCCATAACTCCTTCTTCTGACGTCCTCGCCAAGAACGAGATCACAAATCTTCTCAAAAGTGATCCATCGGGTCTCGCTTAACTGGTAACTGCTGTAACCGTTCCGGACCAACCGTCAGGTAATGACGATATCAGTAGTAAAGCTTGAACTTCATCTTCGAACTTAATGCCCACTGACGTAAGTCTGGTTAAGATCGAATATTGATGTGCTCAATAACTAAATTGTCATAACTCCGTGCCGCGACGAAAAACAACCACACAACGCGCCTAGCACCGCACTGTCACTGCTGCACCAGCAAAAAAATGTACGCGCCACCATGCATCTTTCGTCACTGCCATCGCAGTGCATCTTCGTGTCGTCTCGCTCACCACAAGCACCTGCACCTGTTCACCGCAAAATGCGATCCGTCATCGCACTGGTGCATTTCGCCACACTGCCTGGACACGACCCCATTGCGAGCAAGCCACCTGCACAACGTCGTGAGTCGCCACCACTCTTGTCGTGACCCACACCACTACATGTCGCGAGTCGCAGGTCTGGGCTTTGGGACGTTGTTGCCGCTTCTACGAAACCCTAGCTTTGGGACGTTGTTGCCACCTCTGCGAAACCCTAGCTTTAGGACCATGTTGCCGCCTCTGTGAAACCCTAACTTTGGGACGTTGTTGCCGCCCTTGCGAAACCCTAGCTTTGGGATGCCGCTGTCATTGCAATTTTCCCGTCTCGTCGTTTAATTTCTGCTGATCAGATCTCTAGTGTGTAAACGAACTTGACTCGGATGCCACTTGATGGGAAAAACGCACGCGGAAGCAACACACATAATCACGAATTAACTGCAGAAAATAAACGATAGAAGATTTAACGTGGTTTGGTCGACAATCTGCAACCTACGTCCACAGACAACTAATTAGGGTTTCATTCTGTTTTTTTACAATTTTATTACAAGCACAAAGATCTCTTAAATAGAAATTATAAAAGGGACATAATAATTAAGCTCACTCACTAAAACATGGTGTCTAATCAGTCTAACCCAATTGGTCATGTATTCACACTCAACAGAGACATCATTAATTACTATACCCCTATTTTTTAAACTAACCTTAGTTGAACTCTTTGTTTAAATAGGAGCCAAACAAAGAACTTTGCAGACGGTAAAACTTTAACACCCCATAAGTCATAGTAACATTCCTCTCATACTTCCAACCCCCTTTTTATATGATTTCATAAGCAAATTTGACACTAAAACTATAGTCTTCAAATTTGCACAACTTCCATTTATTATCCTTATGACTAAATTTTATCTAATTCAATAAAGTTTATAAAACTTTCTACCATGATTTTTCCCACTCAAACCAAAGTCTTTTCCATCCACCTCTACACCCATATTCCATTGATCCACTCACTTGCTTCACTTAGACGTATTGTCTTGACCTTTGCGTTTGAGAAAATTCTAGGCCATTTGTCAAGTAAAACTTTATCCGCCAACCACTTATCTTTCTAAAACAAAATATTTTTACCATTTTCAACTTCCCAATATAAATTATCCCAAAACCAATTCCCATAGGCAGATGTTCCTATCACCTTAATCTTTTTCCATCATTTAGATTCCTTACTAGATTTATAATCCACTACATTCTTCCATCCCTCATATTTAGATTTTATAATATCTTTTCACTTTGCAAAAGATTCTCACCCCAAACATCATATCCATTTATCTAACAGAGCTGCATTAAATCTTTTCAAATCTTTAACACCCAATGCCCGTAAATCCTAAATTATTTTTCTTATACATATATGTAACCACTTTACCTAATATATTTTCCTACTTTTAGAATCCCAACACCAAAGAAATTTCAATTGTATTTTCCTAATAGTCTTTTCCACACTTATCAAAACTTTAAAGAAGGACAAATAATAGAGGGGTATAACAGATAGAATAGACTTAATCATACTTACCCTGCGAGCAAAAGATAGGAATTTTCCTCTTCATACAACTAACTTACTCTTAATCTTATGTGATTATCCACATGGTTTTTGCATAATACTACGTGGTTCACTGCAAGCAAGAATTTAAGTCCATGTCTTTTCTTTCTTGTTGTAATTTATATGCTAATAATCCCTTTGTGTATATATGCTTGACTACCCTCATATTGTGCAAATCTCTACATATGTTTTGATATGGGTAGCTCAACTGATACGTATTTTTTGTTTTGAACAGTTAAGGAATTTTGTTAGCTACTAGGTTTTTTTTGAAGATTAATTAAATCTCATTTGGGGTGATTGTATGTCTTTTGAGAAATCATAATTTTTTTTTATTAACAATAAAAAAAAAATAAATTAATGAGAGTATTGGAGATAAATTCATCCATATATATAAATACTCTAATCCATATATAAAAGATATACAAAATAAGAAAGCATAATCCCATGATCCCTATAGAACATAACATTTTTTTTAATAAGATTGTAATATTCTTAAAATACTCCACGTTTATTTATCTTTTTAGTTATCAATTAAAAAATAACAAGTACTACTACTAGATTTAAAAAGGATAAACAAAGCTGTTCAATTAATTGGTTAAGCACTTACCAAACATGTCGTTGACAACGGTAATAAAAAAGAGTTTTTCAATATCCTCGTAAACCATTTCGTCAAGTAGAAGCTGAGAGAAGAAATTTTGCACTATTATGCGATGGCCAGATAAAGCAGCCAAGTGAACTGGAAGCATCCCATATGTGTTTGGTATTAGCAGGTCATCTGAACTCATAAGCTTAGTCAACTCTACAACAAAACTAGCGTTCCCTGCATCTGCTGCTACATGAAGAGCTGTGTCGCCAAATTCATTCAATTGAATGCGTACACTATCTGGATAATTTCTAACAATGGATTCCATTTTACTCCACTCACCCGAGAATGCATACCAGAAGATTTCTGCAATCCTTTCAAACTTCATTTTAGTCACTGTAATTTTAATCACTCTATATATACTCTCATCTTCTTTAGAACTCAAATTATCTACCAATATTATTATATGAAAAAACCTGATGGTGTGACAGCATCTGAAGTAGTAGCAGCAGGGGGAAGAGTTTGGTCATGGCTCTGATCATCTTCTGCTATTGTAATCTGAGTGTTGAACTCATCCGAAGCTTTCACATCAGGATTCGTCATTTTCTAACCAAAATGAAAGGGTCAAAACTTTAATTTAGATGAGAGAATAGCACAAGTACTATCTATATCACTAGGGTAGGTCAAATTTATTTATATGTGGGGGAAACCCTATAAATTTTTCAGTTACAAAATCCTTATATGTGTTTTAGGTATTCATGTTATTTAGAATTTGACCATAAAAATAATCATAGTTAATTTTTTTTATAAAAGAGTTTAATCTAATTTGATTTGTTTTTTGATTTGTTTTTCATAAAAGGAGTATTGTTAACTTATATACCATTTTTATTATTTTTTTGGATTATTTTAGAAAGCATGTAGTTATAATATTTTCTATGAAATTTAATGCTTATAGGTTAATTACTCATTTAGTTCTTACAGTCTGCATTTTAATCTAGATGGTAAGTCCATAAAATTAAAAGTCATATGTAATTATGGGGACTGAAAAAATAAAATAATATGTCAGATTTAAAAAGGATAGGAAAAATTAAAAAACAGATTTACTATATACTCCAAGAAAGCTGAAACTGTGTAAGGGGAAGGTGATGACAGAGGCTTATAAGATGAAGCATAGTAGAAGGTAAAGAGTAGAATAGAGAGAATAAAGAAGAAGAAGTGAAAGTGATGAGAAGTTTACGAGTGGTGAGTGGTGATCCTTGAAAGAAGATAGATGTGTGTTGATGGAGAATCAAATATTACTGTTGCACTACGAGAGAGAGAGAGAGAGCTCTTTCTACTCACAACTTTTCTACCATTTTCTGTTCTAAACTTCCTGTTGCTGTTTAAACATTGCTCCTGTATCCTTTTTATTGTGGCAGAAAATTGTTTTTTTTTATGTATTTTGCTTGTTCTTAGGATTCTTTTCTGTGCTAAAAGTACTTTTTTAAAAAAAATATAATTTTATTATTTAATTAAAACTATTTTATGATTATGTTGTACATAATAATAATAATAATAAAATATTTCAAAAAAATTATAAAAAAATAATTTAAAATAATAAAATAGCAAATTAATTAAAGATATTAACAAAAGGATTATAACAATAACATATAAATTAAATAAATAAAATACTAATATAAATAATAATGCTAAAAATAATTTAATTATTTTATAAATATATCATTTTATATTTTATTTATTATATCAATCAAATTATTCAAAAAAAATTTCAAAAAAAATTCTTTTAAATTTAAATCATATCACTTCTGACTTTTTTTTTCTTGATTCACTTTATAATCTAATCATGCCCTAATTGAAAAACTTGCTCAGTATCTCTCACTTATTCTTATCTTCTCCCTTCTAATAAGGCCAACACCGACAGTTGTTGCTGCCATTCCTTTGTTTATCTTCTCTTCCTCATTCTCTCTCTTATCACTCTTCATACCAAATAATGTGAAAAACGTGTGTAATGAGTAGTCACGTTATTGTTGAGATGTCCAAAATAAATGAAAGGGTGCAAGAGACACTGGTTCAGTTTAAATGCAAGTTACAAATACAGCATTCTAACATTATTTTCACAACCAATCTATACTTTTTTATCCTCCATTGTTTTGGTCACCTTTAAATTGAGTTCAAATGTAGGTGGCGACCATGACTTTGGTGGACTAGAACCATCAATGCTCTTTCTCTCTTTCTCTACATCATGTTCAAATGCTTCTATTATTTTGAATTCCAAGGTAAACAAAACAAATCCAAGTTATATTTACAGGGTCGTGGGACCTTTAATTAGTTTAGAAAAATTTATGCAGCTTGTCAAATCACATCACGACTTTAGGCTAATTCGTACACCTACTCTGCTAACAAAAACAAACACCAACCAAATCCACAAAACTGGTCTGAAGTTGGCCAGAGTCTTACAAGCACACAGCTCACATTCAACACCATAAAAGGAGCATTCTGATCTGCATAAAAATTGCTGCTGCTCCCTCTTTGTGACTCCAAAACTACATCATTTTCCAAATCTTCAACCCTGTAAAAGAGAAGTTGACAGCAAATGGTGGCCATTATCTAGCATATCATGCCTAGCAAACCCACAGTTAAAGTCCTTCACCTATTTCCGACATCCAACTCTAGATATTGGCCAAGATTGGAACTAGATCATAGTGTTTCCTAGCCTACCAAAACATGCAACCTTCTGCATTGCCGGTTTCTGCACCTTCCAGCTGCCTTCAACCTTCTACCTTCACATTCTCCATGGTGGCCTCGAGAACCGTCAACTACACATATGTTGGCACCACATTCCTCCCACCCATTTGGCATAAATAAAACATTTCGACTAATATGTGCACCATGTAATATCTCCATTCTTAAACCTCAATTTATCTAACCTATCAAACTCAGACACTTCTTTTAAATGGTGTGTCGGTGTCGATACTCATATCGGATACCGATACTCGTATTACATTTGTAGGACACGTATCCATGAAGTGTCCAATTCAAAAAGTATTTGTTAGATTTCTGACAATCCTAATAGGATTCTAACACAATTTTAAAAAGAAAAAATACATTAATTTTCTAAAAACTTATACTTATTGTATAAATTTTTATTATGAGTATAAAAAAAACAAATCATTTTGAATCAATCATAAAAAACATTTGTCTGCTCTAAAAAATAATCTGAAACATACTTATACACATAAATCTTTATTGTCAATTTATATAATTCATAATTAAAATCTTTATTATTAATTTATATAATTCATAATTAAATAATATATAAATGTGTGTCCTCGTATCTTATATTTTAGATATTATACGTACCTGTTCGTGTACGTTACATAAGATACATTTTATTTAATTTTTTAAACTATTGATAAATTAAAACGTTCAAGATAAATTTGCTCAAAATAAAATTAATTGAATATTTTAGTCGATGTTCCAATCAAAATTGCACTAGGCCATTAAGTATTATTCATAACTTCTTGAAAGTCTGCAAGAGACACTGGTTCAGTTTGAATGCAAATAAATATGATTGCTGATTGATTCAGTTCCATATGTCGTATTAATAACTTAGTAAATTTGCTTACTTGTAACAACATCTTAACATTATTTTCACAACCAATCTCGTACTTTCTGTAGGTGGCGACCATGACTTTGGTTTATTATAACCATCAATGCTCTCTCTCTTTCTTTCTCTGCATCATCTTCAAATGCTTCTCATTCATTTTTAATTCCAAGGGAAAACAGAACAAATCAAAGTTAGATATTTACAGGGTGGTGGGACCTTTACTTAGTTTACAAAAATTTATGAAGTCACCTTGACTTCTAATTAAACAAAAAATAATAATAACAAATATAAATAAATCATGCTAAATGCTTTTTAAGCACTTGGAACACGTTTTTTCCATATACTTTTCAAGAAGATCATGTTTAGTATTGTGACATTTTTTTTAGTAAAGTGAAACTTTCAACTACAATCTATTATTTTTTTAATTCTTTTAAAAAAATTTACTATAAATTTGGATAAAAATTATAGCACTTTGATGTATGACTCCTCTGACCGATCAAATTATTCTTTTATTATTTAGGAGTGCTCGTGTTTTAGTTTAATTTTTTTAAATAAATGAATCATTTTAATTAAACCTAAACAATCATAACAGTACTTCTTTTTAACCTGTTTTTTTATCAGAAAAAAATTAATAAAATAGAAGGTTTCTCCAATCTATATAAAAAAAATTTGTTCAGTTCCATTTACATTTGGCCGTTACCCAATTTAATATTTACCCTGCTTTTTAATATGGACTGATACAAAATAAGATTTTGATATAAAATTATAGAGCTTTCTGGTCACTCCAAGTGCTTCCTAATAGCATAATATATCTAAGAATTGAGATATGTTGTACATATACATAACTCCCGAATAAAAGTAAAACTTATGTTGTAGAAGTTGTGTGCCAAATAGACATATTTTAAGGTCAATCAATATATATCATTATAATGAAATAAATTTTCATTTTCTTTATTTTGGAGACTTCAAAAATTTGGACACCTCTTCACGAGTCATAAATTAAAAAAGGGGTAGCAAGCAAAAGTTAAAAAAATGTCTTTATAACCAAAGTATGGGTAAAGGATAGACCTCATTGGATATGTGAATACATTTTCGTTAATTTTTTAAACTATTGATAAACTAAAACGTTCAAGGATAGAATTTGCTTCACATTATGAAATCCCAATTGCTTCAACAAAGTAACTACTCTGGTTGCCATATATCCATATCCATATATCAAACAACGTTGAACTATGAGATCTTGGAATATTTAGAGACATGATTATTAAAAGATAAATATATGGTAGATAAGTCCGTTAAAAACTAGTTATAAAAAAATTATAACAATTAAGATTTCATGAATTTTCTTACAAAACGAGCATGATATAAGGAATACTATACTATAAAACTAATATTTCACTATCGGGACAAGAGAAATAGCAGCGTTTAATTTCTTAAGGTTAATGCTTGAATTCATTATTAGTGGTATTCTACTGTTTGAACAAGTATTTTTTTTAACCATTAAAAATAGGGAGATTGTTGAGATCATGAACAATCTAAACGATTTACCTATATTGTTAAGTTTTTTTTTTATTGGTAAGAAAAAATAAATAAATATGAATCACTTTAGGAGTGGTTTAACCTTTATATAAACCATAACACAATAAATCCTCATACCCCTTCCAAACAACCTAACCCTCACAAACTTAGAACAAGAAACAGCTCAACTAAAGGAGTAAACCTTATAAAAGCTCACCAACATGTATTGCATTTGTTGAAACCTTGGACGGTCTAAAACTTTATAGATGATCTGATAAACACTAGACGGCCTATGAGTTCATGTCTTTATGTTTGATGATAACAAAATTTGTTTGAATGACTTACTTGTATATTTGAAAGATATAAACAATGTTTCTACAGTGACAATATCTACAACATAAGTTCTTGATAGACGATTTAAGCGTCTATTACATTTTTTTTATCAGCAAAGAATGAAATTAAATTAAGAGGGATACAAAAGGAGTATCACAACCCTTTTACATAAACCAAATGAGCGTCTATTACATATCTTCCTTAGTTATTTATGTTAGTTGTGATCTATTGATGTTTTGTACAACTACAGTAAGTAGTAAACACTCTAAGCAACTACAACTTTTTGTTCATGACAAAGAATCTGATAGAATTGTTCATGATAGGCGATATGATAAGACTTATTGATTACATAACTGAATTCAGAATGAATGTTATATTTGTGTTATGAACGATATGTTTTATCCGTGATTTAAACGATCTAATAATGGTTAGAGAAAGTTATAGTTTAGAAAAGGCCCTTCAACCATGTATAGTTTTATTCATGTTAGATGGTATGGGTAACGTGTTGAATAAGTAATAGGTTTTGATTATAACTATTAATGAAATCTTCATAACTCATATATATATATATATATATATATATATATATATATAAACGTTAATCATGGTGGTGTAAGGATGTACGTATGGTATGTGGGAGAGGTAAGGAAGGCAATTGGTTTGAGGAGAATAGGACTTGGAGGGTAGGATATAGAGGGCATAATGTGTCTTGTTTCACCTAACTTCTTGTTGCTGATGTTGATCACTGTTATATTCACTTCTAAAGCCATAAGTTGACTAACTGCTACGAAAGGTCATGTAAAAATATATTTTTTGATATTGGGTGGGGGCTGGATTAACTATGATTGTATTGGTGTTTGATTCATTTGGGAGCTTTTTAGTTTTGAAGGTTTCTATACTAGTCCTGGAGTCATCTCTGCAATACATATACCTTTGTAAGTTGTAGTTTCATTAGGAGAGGTATGTAAACATTGTAAATTATTCCTGTAGAATCACCTGTATAAGCTCCACCTTTTAATTTTTATTTATTTATTTATTTGATAAAAAAAATAATGAGAGCATAGAGGGGAATATTTAGAGATATATAATTTGTTTTGAAAAGGGAAGGCGTTACCTTCAACACTACATTTTGCATGGAGGGTCAATCACCTTTTTTAGTTGTAAAATAGTAGAACTCGTGTGAAATGTCTGTAATAAATGGTCAGAGACAAGCTTTGTTGTTCACATTAAGCTAAGTTGAACTTCCAACAAGTTAGTCTAATGGAAATGAATACCAAAGAAAACTGAGCATGAAAGTGCATGCGGATAACAATAATTAAGAACATATGGAACCGCATAAATAATGTTCTCTTTAAGAGTGGGAGGGTAGATACCAAAGATATTTTTTTTTTTTTATATTTTAATGTTTTGGGTTGATTGGGCTTGAGTTTATTTGGTTAAGTTTTTGTTTAGTACAATAATTTTTTTCTTTCCACACATCATGTATACTTATAAGGTTGTTATGCTACGTTACAATAATACATACAAATTGTTTTTTCTTACTATATGTCCTTCATTCATACCCACAGCACAGTCTCTCTGCCACATCTTCTTCTTCCTTGAGCCTCTGGACTGTTCATGCTTATGCAGAAAGTCAATATGGTATCAGAGCGGGTCTAACCCGCTCTGCTCCGCTGCCACTGGTTCTCTTCTTCCCCTTCATTCCTTTAATTTTCCTATTTTGTTTCTTGATTTTCCTTGCCCCTTTCCATGGCTGCGACCCAACAGAAAGATCAATCCGCGACCCAACAAAATGATCAACAAAACCCTATCAGTGCCTACTACCTTCATCCAGGAGAAAACCCAGGTGTGGTTCTTGTTACGCCACAGCTTGACGGATCCAATTATCACTCCTGGAGTCGGTCTATGAAACGAGCCTTGCTTTCAAAGAACAAGTACAAGTTCATCAATGGTGATATCTCGGAACCAACCCGTGATAATGAAAATTACGAAGCCTGGGAAAGATGCAACGTCATGGTGGTTTCATGGATCACACACACACTGACAACTCAGATAGTGAAAAGCACCGTGTATATTGATAATGCAAAGGAGTTGTGGGAAGATCTTAAAGAACGATTCTCAAAAAGCAATCATTTTCGTGCCTTAGATCTCTTACAATAAATCAATTCTGTTAAGTAGGGTGAGAGGAACATCACAGATTACTTCACAGACTCGAAGATTTTATAGGAAGAATTGGATTCTTTCTGACCATTACCTGCTTGCACTTGCAAAGTTAAATGAAGTTGCGATGTGATGAAGACGATGGCAAGCTACAGAGACTCGGAGCGGGTTATGTGTTTCTTGAAAGGATTGGGAGAAAATTATAACACTGTCAAAATACAAGTCCTTCTCATGGAACCCCTACCAAATATCAATTGCGTCTTCTCACTTGTTCTGCAGCAAGAAATGCATCTGAATGAGAATATAGGCATGGATACAAAGATCTTGCTCAATAGAATTAACCTTCAGAGCTAAAGAACGAACAACAAGGTTAACCATGGATGGTGGAACCAAGGAAGAGGAAGAGGAAAGAACTATGGGAAGCAATGTTCTTTCTGTAATAAGATGAACCACACCGCTGAAACACGATTTTCCACCATGGATGAAGTAGAAAACTAACTACACTGCGAATGCCATTGAGAGAAACAAGGATTGTGATGGTGAGAATGAAGAGCCTTCACAAGGTAAGACCCACAATGAGAAAATCTTTGAATCCCTCGGCCCTGAGCAACTGCAACAGCTCGTTGACATGATCCAAAATTCAAAATTCAAAGAAAGGGCAGTAAACAATACAATGGGTGAAACTTCAAAACGAAATCCAAGTAAAAAGGGTAAGTGTTTTTGGATTCTTGACACGGGTGCCACTGATCACGTAGCTTATTCTATTTCTCTTGTCATAAGCTATCACAAAATAAAATCAGTAAGGGTCAAGCTACCTAACAATTATTATGTGTGTGTTACTCATGCTAGAACTGTTTTTCTTTCCAAAAACATTACTTGTATAATGTCCTGTATATTCCAGATTTTACTCTAAATATCGTATCTGTTCAACGCCTTATATATTCTTTAAAATGTCAACTTGTCTTTACTCACAATATTTGTCAAATTCAGGAGAAGAATTCCTTGAGGATGATTGGTCAAGATGAAATTCAAAATGGACTCTATCATTTGTATGTTGATGAAGAAAATAATTATGTTTACACTTTACATGTTGACTCTTTTGATAATGTACACAATCTGGATATTTGGCATTGTAGGATGGGTCATCCTTCAAATAGAATATTAGATTGTTTAGCTACACAATATTCTGATAGACATTACAATGATAAGAATATTTGTGCTCCCTGTCATCTTGCAAAACAACATAAATTGCCTTTTCCTCTTAGCAAAACCAATAGCCAAAACGTTTTTTTATCTCATTCATATAGACATATGGGGACCTCTAGGTATTCCTTCTTTGCACGGTCATAAATATTTTTTAACTATTGTGAATGATTTTAGCAGACATACTTGGGTTCATCTGATGAAAAATAAAAGTGAAACTAGAGACCTTTTACAAAGTTTTATTGTTTATATTAAAATCAGTTTTGCAGGAATGTGAAAATTATTAGAACTAACAATGGTAAAGAGTTCTATTGGAAATATTTTTATGAAAAGCATGACATAATTCATCAAACCTCTTGTAATGAAACCCCTCAACAAAACTCCATTGTTGAGAGGAAACATCAACATATTCTTAATATCACTCGGTGCCTTATATTTCAGTCTAGATTGCCCAAAGTTTTTTGGTGTTATGCTGTTTTGCATTATGTTTTTTTTATTAATCGACTTCCTTCCCCTGTTATTCATAACAAATCTCCTTATGGGCTCTTATATAGTACTGCACCTTGTCTTTCTAATATTAAAGTTTTTGGTTGCCTCTGCTTTGCATCCACTCTTGAACAAAATAAACATAAGCTTGATCCTAGGGCACGTAAGTGTATTTTTCTTGGTTTTAAACAAGGTACAAAAAGGGTTATGTTGTTATGGATATTCAAACTAGAGAACTTTTTATATCTAGAAATGTTATTTTCAATGAATCCTCTTTTAGCAAGCCTCATAATGAAATTGATCAAGCTGTCATACAAGAAAACGATGACTTCACAGGAATTGTATATGATGATACTCATATACAAAGGGAGACAGAAAATCAGACTGAACAAACGAAAACCATGATATATGATGATCTCTCTATACAAAATGAAGCTGAAAATTTCACATAACAAGAACAACTGAGGTGGTCCACCAGAACCAGGAGAACTCCAACATTTCTTGAAGACTATCATCATCAGCTCATGATATCACCATGTGAAGAAAAATCGAAAGACAAGGTACGTTATCCTCTTGATTCAGTTATGTCCTATAAAAGATTATCTGAAAAATAACTAAAGTATACTTTGTCTATCTCCTCCAAAACTGAGCCAAAATGTTATGAGGAGGCAAAATTCTACCCTGAATGGATGGAGGCTATGAGAGCTGAAATAGAAGCACTTGAAGCAAATAAAACATGGGATATTGTAGACCTTCCTCACAACAAGATTCCCATTGGCTGCAAATGGGTGTATAAGACCAAACACAAAGCAGATGGTCAAATCGAACGGTACAAAGCAAGACTTGTAGCAAAAGGCTACACACAACGTGAAGGCATTGACTACATGGACACTTACTCACCCTTAGCAAGACTCACAATTATACGCACCATCTTGGTTGTAGTTGCTGTTATGGATTGGCACTTGGAACAACTGGATGTGAACAATGCCTTTTTGCATGGAGATCTATAAGAAGAAGTTTATATGAGCTTGCCTCCTGGTATCACCACAGTGAGAAGTAATCAGGTTTGCAAGTTAACCAAAGCCTTGTATGGTCTGAAACAGGCCAGCAAACAATGGTATGATCAGTTAAGTTCTTTTCTTTACAGCATTAATTTTGTTCAATCCAAAGCTAATAATTCTCTTTTCATCAGAAAATCTGAGACTTCCTTTATTGCTTTACTTATATATATGGATGATATATTGATTGCTGGAAATGATATAAAAGATATAGATATTGTAAAAAATTCTTTAAATTTTGTTTTCAAAATAAAAGACTTGGGTCATCTCAAGTTTTTCTTGGGTCTGGAAATCTCTAAAACACGTAAGGGTATACATATATGCCAAAGGAAATATGCTCTCGATATTTTGACTAATGCAAGTATGCTTGGTGCAAAACCTACAAACACTCCTATGACAGAAAAGAATGACAAGCTTTTTTATCAAAGTTTGCCAGTACACAACATAACTCTATATCAAAGAATCATTGGAAGATTACTATATCTTGTGAACACCATACCAGATATTAGCTTTTTTGTTCAATTCCTCAGCCAGTTTGTCCAGGCCCCATCAAAGTTTCATCATCAAGCCATTCAGAGAATTTTAAAATACATCAAATTCTCTCCAACTTAAGGTATATTCTTTCCTAAAAATACTGATATTCAACTTAAAGCTTTTAGTGACTCTGATTGGGCTTCTTGTATAACCACACATCGCTCAACACACTGGTTTTTGCATCTTCCTTGGAGACTCTTTGATATCATGGAAAACCAAGAAGCAAAGCACCATTTCTAGATCATCTCCCGAAGTTGAATATTGTGCTCTAGCCACTACATGCTATGAAATACAATGGCTTGTATATCTACTCAAAGACCTCTGCATCAAAGTCAACAATGCTACAAGCCTCTTTTGTGATAGTTAATCAACAAGACATATAGCAAACAACAATGAATTTCATGAGAGAACCAAGCATCTTGACATTGACTGCAATGTTGTAAGAGAGAAATTGCAACGTGGGCTCTTTCATCTTCTTCCTATAAGGTCTCAAGAACAACCACTAGACATTCTTACAAAGTCCGTCAACTATTCAGCTTTTCATAAACTTGTTACCAAGCTTGGTGTTCTGAATATACATCCACCAGCTTGAAGGGGGGTTTGATGTTTTGGGTTGGTTGGGCTTGAGTTTATTTGGTTAAGTTTTAGTTCAGCCCAATAGTTTTTTTTCTTTCCACACATCATGTATCCTTATAAGGTTGTTATGCTACGTTACAATAATACACACAAATTATTTTCTCTTACTATGTGTCCTTCATTTATGCCCATAGCACAGTCTCTCTACCACATCTTCTTCTTCCTTGAGCCTCTGGACTATTCATGCTTATGGAGAAAGTCAATAGTATAGAACAAATAAAAGTTTGGACATGGTTGAGAAATATGTTTCCAAAGTCGAGCTTCACATACTCATATGTGATAGGACAATTGCAAGTATGAGTGTTGTGACAATAAAGGTTCTGGGTGGTGGGAAGTGAGCTTGTACGCATAATGGTGAGATTCAAAATAGAATAGTTATAGGTCTGCAACTATGAAATTGTTCTTGTATGGGTTGGAAAGGTCTTTTTGCTACAGTGCGAATATTCTCTTATGCATTTCTCCTATATGAATTTGGTCTTCGATCGTCTCTCCTAGGTCTCGGTCTTCGGTCTCTCCCAGGTCTCGATCTTCGGCCTTGGTCAAAGTGGATGGTACTTGTAAAAGATCATCCAACACTTAAGTTAGGATTCGATATTGAATTGTTGGAGTAATAAATGTTATATAATGGGTACCTTTTCTTTGTCTTAAAGTAATAAAATAGTTTATTCCAATTTAATATGTTTTCATAAAAAAAAATCACAAAAAAATGGTGTTAACATAGGTTAAACTACTTACAATCCTTATAATCGAATGAACATTATAAGAAAAAGCATGGATTAGTCTCTTAAACTATTGAGATTCTAAAAAGTTCAAAGAGAAATCAGTCCAAAATAAATTGAATAGGTCATCGACTCGAGGTGGGACATTGCACTCTACTTGCCATAAATTACACCTTGGCATTGCATTGGGCCTAGTAAATATCTATATTTCGGTACATAAGCCTGAATTCAGTAAATCTAATGTTGATAACTTTTCCATTTATTTTAGGAACGTAAATATGGTCGACCGGTTGAACCCGATGAGTTATCCATGGCCACACACTAAGAATGTTGGACTTTGGGTAGATAGTCGTGCCCGACAGACTTATGTAAGTTATTGTTCTAATTTTGTGTACACGATTTATATTTCTAATTTAGTATTGTCTCACTTAGAATTTCCACAATGCACTAGGAAACCTACCATGAGCGGTTGAAATCCCTCCAATTAGACAACTCTAAAGGATCAATTTTCAACCTCCAAGAGATCAATCCAACAACAAAACTTCAATGCTAGAAGGATGTTGTTGGAGGCAAGAGTAGAGGTCAATGTTATGGCACTGCAGATTTGGCTACCAACATTCGCCCTGGAGTGTCTTCCTGACTCAACCTTCATTATTGGCTCCTTCCAGTGATTACTTATCTCATAATGAACAACTTCATCAACAAGTACTGCAAGCAAATGAAAGAGTTGATCAAGCAAATCAAAAGTATGCAATGTTGGAAGATAAAATAAAGTCCATGGAGCAAAAATTAGTTATGATGATGGAGTGGCAACAGGGTGACACCTCAATAGGCACGACTCATGTTCACCCTCACTATGCTCGGAACTTTGGTGATCAACTCCTGCCTTGAGTTCATCATTTTGTAATTAAAATTAACTAATATGCATGTCTTCAATTTAATTGACTAATTCAAAATTTTATGTTTCAATTTTAGTATACTTTTGGTGTAGGTATTATTCCATTCATTAATCCCATACCAATACTCAATTTATTTTATTTATTCTCATGATTTTCATAGGTTTTTCTATTTTACAATCCACTGTCATCTTTGTAGCAACCATTTTAGGTCATATTATCTTTATGTCCACTTACATTACATTTCCTATTACATTCCAGTTTGAGATGACATTTTCCTTTGATTTGGAACTTGAAACCAATTGCAGGTGTTATAATTGAACTTCCATATTGATTGCAAATTTAAATTTGGATTGCCTATTAAAAAGCATTGCAAGTGTTAGGAAATCAATTGTGCAAGTACATTGAAATTCAATTGTTTTTTATTTGGAACTTGAAACCAATTGCGGGTGTTATAATTAAACTTTCATATTGGTTGCAAATTTAAAATTGGACTACCTATTAAAAAGCATTGCAGGTCTTAGGAAATTGTTCTCACCGAGAAGAGGTCGGTTGGAATCCGGATGGACTTCGAGTGGTCTCCCTTCAAACTCTAGTGATTCAGCTCCCATGGAATGAGGGGGCTTCACCTGCAGAAAATACTCAAACTCTCAAGTTAGTAAGAGCATCAATTTTTTTTTGATCAGCAATGAAATAAATTAAATTAGTGGGATACTTCAGGGGTATCCCAACCCGTATACACTAACTAAAAATACTTCTCCGTAGGATATGAACAGAGACACACCCAACAGACAAGTAGCCAACATCACACATAGTGGATATTTAACCCACCAACTCACACATTTAGAAAGAAACAAATACATCTCGAAAGGTGCAGCAAACGTGAAAAAACCACCAGAAAGATGTGGTAAGGCTATATAAACCACATACGTACCCAACTTCTTTCCTGCATCACTATATACAAACCCAAAAAACACTCCTACATTCATTTAGCCGCAGGCATCCTTCCTTCGTTACCCCTACTTATTGCTTCAACGCCTTCACTCAACTTCCGTCCATGACCTGCACTTATAGCTTTTACCTTTTCACAGCGTTCGCACCAAGATCCTTGTCAAAACAACCAAGATGATATTGCCATTAGAAAAGTTTTTTGTACCATGAACACCACTCTCCACTGTCAACACTATAGCCACTGCGGTTCAGCACAATCCTAAGAAATTACCAGTGTTTACTCTCGACCATGTGAGGTGTCTCCAGCATAAAAAGCCTAACCATCCCGGGATCAGCCCCACGACTCCACAGCCACCCAGATCACTTCCTACAACTGCACCCCAAGCAAATTAGGGGTACCCCTTGAACTCTCACTTCTATCATCTTCCACAGACACCTTCATCAGAGTCAACAGCAGACTCATACTGATATTCCCATTGACGAGCTGCAGCCAGCATTGGAATCCCAACACCAGCCTTTCTTCCAATGGGCACGCCATTCCCATCCAAGCCATGATAGGACTTTAATTCCTTTCTTTTGAAAACTAGCTTCTGCAGTGCCTGAGGTGTTACCACATAACTCCAGCATATTCACACTCGTGGCCTGAATATACTTGCACCTACAAGTACCTAAAGCTGAATCAAACAGAGAACAGGGGAACAAGATTTTTATCTAACCGGTCTTAGCTCGAAACTAGCACCTTCCTCAGACCTCAACTCATACTGCCAGCAAGATCCCTGCTCCAAATTCTACCACTCATACATCCACTCAACTCCACAGCCATCCTCTGTACAGCATGTAGGTTCACCAATAAACTAACCCCCTTCCTTTCTCTGTTCCGCCACCAACCAACAAACTTCAAACATTCCACAGCAGCACATATACTACTTATAGCTACTGATACAAATCATTGGGTTCAACATACAATCAGAAAAAGAGTAGGTAAACTTATTCCCATTATGTTTTAACCATAACCATGACTTTAGCTGGGCCTTTTGAAGGACTTCTTCCTCATCCACAACACCTTGATTAAAAGCTACTTAATTCCTATGATTCCACAAGCACCGTATAATGGTAGCCCAAACCCCTTTCCAGATCTGATTTTGTTTGTTACTGCCCTGGGTCAACATAAAACTTTCAAAATGGTTCCTAACATCGTTATGTTGGACGTAGAGAATTCCAATCCATCTAAGGCATAGATCCCATACACGGCTAGCAACCTTACACTCCAGGAAGAGATGTTGGCAGAACTCTTCCTTAAGTTCACAAAGAGCACATACATATGTGTCCAGTAAAACCCCTCTCCTTCTCAAGCACATCCTAGTTGGGAAATTATGTGTATATAGTGAATATAGGGCCAAAATTCGAGTTGAGATTACTCCTCGTGGATTTGGATTTTTTACGTTGGTTTCTCTAATTTTAATGTGACATATCATAGTATTCTTTCATAAAATCAGAATATCCTATATATAAATCGGGGTATTGTGTCATATAATCAGAATATTTTTGTAATATAATAAGGGATATTATGCAAGTAAATCAGAACATTCAAAGAGATCGAAATATTGTATATCAAAATTACGTTAATTATGCATTAATAAGATTAATTCTTATATACTGTCTTTAGTAAGGCGTTAAGTGTCTTTTTTAATGTATGCCATGTAGGACATTTAATTTTCCAGATTCTTTCTTTTCCTTGGATAATATTGGAAATATGGCCTAAACCCATCTCTTCTTGATTGGGCTTGCTCGGTTGGTACTGATCCGAGCAGAGCTTTTGCATCAGCGCGTTATATGATAATGCTGCCATCGGGCCATCTAATGGGTCGGTCGGTCCTTGTCCGAACAGACCCAGGACAATACAAAAATCAATTTTGCAAGTACATTGAAAATCAATTCTTATTCACTTTGATTTGAAACTTGAAATTGATTGCATGTGTTATAATTGAACTTCTATATTGATTGTAAATTTAAATTTGGATTGCCTATTAAAAAGCATTGCATGTGTTAGGAAATCAATTGTGTAAGTACATTGAAATTCAATTGTTATTTACTTTGATTTGCAACTTGAACCCAATTGCATGTGTTATAATTGAACTTCTACATTAATTGTAAATTTAAATTTGGATTTCCTATTAAAAACAGGTGTTATACTTAAAATTCTAGTTTAATTGCAAATTGATATTTGGATTGACTGTTCAAAATAAATTGAGGTGTTAATTATAATTGAAATTTGGATTGGAGGTTGAAAAAAATTACATGTGTGGTAATTGAAATTGAGATTTTAATTGACTGTTGAAAAACATTGTATGTTTTGTAATTGAAATCACCTATTTTAAATTGAAAATGTTTTTTAATTAAAAAGTGGATTGTAACTTTAAAACAATTTACAAGTAGTATAATTCTTACCTGGTGCTTTTATAAATTTAATTATAATTTCATATAATTCTTACCTGGTGCTTTTATAAATTTAATTATAATTTCAATCAATTAGTAGGTGATATGACTTTAATAATATCAAATTAAATAATAAAATATTTTTGTAAATTAAATAATAAAATATTTTTCTACAAAAATATAGATGCTAGTTGTGGGTTTATCAATGTGTGACCATATTTTGAAGAGGAAGAGAACGCTACAAAAATGTCATTTTATTTATTACTTTAATATATGTTTAATATATGTGTGGGTTATGTTGCTTTTAAATATTTATTTTTTCATTATTCCGTTCACATAGTTTTTCATATGCGACACTAAATTTAATAATTTAATTTTATATTCATTATAGTGTTAACAAACTGACACTAACTTTATTATTTTTAATTTTGTGTCTACCTTATGTTGGCTAAACTCACACTATAGTTTAAATAATAAATAATTTATTTTACTTTATGTATACTAAGTTGCAAATAATTATGTCTCCTCATAGTCCTCTCTAATGCATTAGCCACCTTTAAATTAGAGTCAATTTCTAATGGGATGCTAAATTCACGCTAATATTAATTATCATTTAGTGTCTTCCTTTAATTTTTGTGTGAAATTTTTAGGAAGCTAACACCACTATTTCTTGTAGTGGAATTTTACTTTTTAATGTGTAAACTTCATAGATATATTCATTTAATTATATAGTAAGGTCAAAAAAATAATTAAAAGTCATATGTGTATGGACTAAAATAAATAAAATAATATGCTAAAGGATTAAAAAATGGTGGAAAAAATTAAAATCAATCTATTTTTATAATTTTAAGTTTAATACAGAATATGTCTTAGGTAATAAGCATGATATGTTTTAAATTTTTGTGTTTTCTCCAAATCACTTTCATCACATCTTATTTACTTAGAGACATCATAGTTTTGTAATTTTGATAAGCATAAAAAAATATTTAGGCGAAATTATTTGGAAATGTATAATTTAGGCAAAGGCATGGAGGATTTAAACAGGAAGCATAGTTGAAGCTAAAAAATATATAGAGAAGAAAGTGAATAATTGAATTTACCTGGGAAAATGAAGTGGCAAGTAGAGTATGGTGACTGTTGTATTGTAGGCGATGACAGAGACTTATAAGATGAGGCATAAAAATTTATATAGAATGAACAAGGTAATAAGGGAACCCTACGTGGTAGAACGCTTCAATTCTGATATGATGGAGAATGAAGAGTGAACACCACTCTTATATTCTATTCTATTTACAGATCTCTTTCTACTCACAAAACTTCTGTTCCTTTCAACTTTTGCCTTCCTTTCTATTTTTGCACAAATACTTTTTTCTGTATTTTGCTAACCCTTAATTAAAGTTGAAAATTTAACTGTAAATGTGTAATTACTATTTTTATTTTTCTAATATGAAAGGACCTGTGTTGATGAACTCGATTAGATTCCAAAGCACCTTACTTGATGAACTCGATTTGGTAAGTTAGTGTTGGATGGGAGAATATATAAAGTTGAAGCTTCACACTTTTTCAATGGCGTGGAACAATTTTCCCAACGTTTATCACCATCTGTTTGTGATTTGTCAATTTATGAAGGAATTTATGTGGATTATCACACAAAGTTGAATCGAAGTGGGTAAAACAACAAAGAGGGGACCGATACCACTTCATACAACAAATTGCTGAGAACCTAATGGTGTTGATTGTAAGGATCTAGAAAATAACCTTAGAGTAGAAGTGGTATATTTTAAATGATACCTGAATATTTTATTATTAAAATGAAAATGACATATAAATAGAAAATTCAGTTATTCAGGTTTCATTT
>Ga0123342_1002600_pt1 | contig 29826 bp, 29 predicted proteins | sample Turbeawhitnodule_FD_89960 | JGI IMG/M metagenome (GOLD analysis project Ga0123342, IMG submission 89960) | Root nodule microbial communities of legume samples collected from Mexico - Turtle bean Mexico white nodule | ecosystem: Host-associated > Plants > Roots > Nodule | place: Mexico: Nepantla... | reverse complement strand
AATTTAATTCAAGGCTTAAAAGTTTGCGAAAATCCCCTTTAAACAATTCCCCCCCCCCCCCCTCCCCCCCTCGTTTAAGGCCATATATTCTAACACAAATAATCTTCAATTTGCATATTCCAAAAGCCAAAGTCCGCATCATCGAACTTTTCATTTTTCACATTTCCTTCCTTCGGAGCCATTGCTCCTACTTAAATTTGATTGCATCTAGATCGTTTATAATAATAAACAATAGTGACAATCTGGATTCGATACTAGTTGCTAGGAAATAAGAAACATTTTTTATAATCAGATATACGAGAAACAAAATAAATGTGGAATAATTACACACAAAATTGATAATGAATTTCATCCAATTACGCCTATGTCTTGGGGTTGTTGTAGACCTTTTATTTGAAAAAAAATAAATAAAGAAACTCTTTACAAACACTCAACTCACAATCCAAATAAACCTAAAAAATAAAATATTTTTCTCTCTCTTATTGCTCATTTTATTCTCATTGTTGGAATGAATAATAGATTTTACATGATGGTATTTATACATGATGCAATGTATATAATCCTTACATTTTATTTTCTATATTTATGTAATCCTTTCATTTGTATTGACTTTCCTATTTTCTCTCAACAAATATAAATATGTTTTTTAATGCATTTTTCTTTACTTTTATGACCAAGTCCAACACCTTTTAGATTGCGAGGGAAAATCGGTAAAAGGTTGTGAATGATGGATTGTGAAATTACTTTGTGCCTTCCATAATCACAACTTGAGAGATATGTTGGTAGGTCATTCATATGCTAGTAGGTTAACATGTAATGAGAAGTCCATACTTGTTAATATGATCGAGTTTAGTGAAGTTTAGAAATATTTTGCTAGCAATAAAAGAGTATAATATGGAGAATGTAACCACCATAAAACAAGTTTACAATGCAAGGTATATATATTGTAGATGACATGGAAGTTATAAAAATAAAATGCAACAAATTAATGATATTACTTCAGCGAGACATATATATTCATTGGTGTAGGTTTAATAAGGGTACAAATGTGATGACAAATATATTTTAGACACACATTGATTTAGTGAAACTATTGAATTCATTTCACATTGTATTTATAAAACTAATAGGTATAAGATGTCTTTACTTGAGATTTTGTGTTACCTCAATTGAAATGACCTTCTCTATTGCACTTGTTTTATTGGATCTAAATGTGAGAACAACTTTGTGTGGGGCCTTAATAGACTTAAAAGGGTTATTTTTTAGAGTTTCCTACCTTAAAGTCCTAGTTAGTGATAAAGATATTGCTCTTATGGATGCAATAAAGATTGTGTTTCTTGAAGCATTTAATATGCTATGTTGCTTTCATATGGACAAAAACGTGAAACCAAAGTGTAAGATGTTAGTGTGTCCAAGAGAGGCATGAGATCAAGTCATGGAAGCTTGGGAAAGTTTTATGAATTATGATGATTTAGAAGGATTTGAACACCGTGTTGAGAAATTTGAAGTTATTTGTTCTCCATGGTCTATATTTGTTGAATATGTCGATGGTATTTGGTTAACTCCACACAAACTAAAGCATGGACAAATAAGGTGATGCACTTAGATAACACAACAAGTAATAAGTATGAGCCTCTTTAACATATATTTATGTTACTAATGATTAAGAAAAAATAAAATGTGGTTAAAATTCAAGTTCATGGCACAAGGATATGTGAGTTATTATGGCTAAAAACTATCTTAGATGACTTAAAGATTAATTTGAAAGGACCATGAAGCTCTACAGTGACAATAAGTCAGCAATACACATTGCATATAGTCCCATTAAACATGATAGAACAAAACATATAAAAATAGATAGACACTTCATTAAGGAAAAACTAGAAGAAGGTTTAGCATACATGTTATAAATTCCGTCCAAGCAACATGTGAGTGATGTACTGACAAAAGTACTCACTACCTTAGACTCCCATAATCTCATAACCAAGTTGAGAATGACTTGAAAGGGGATGTTGAAATATGGATGTAAATATTACACATTTACTGATTGTAAGTCTCACGAGATTTATTTTCTTTTATTAGGATTTTTTTTTTCTTTTAAATACTAATATATTGTATCTCTTTTTTTAATCAAGAAAAGTAATTCAATAATTATTGTTTACTACCTACACTTTTTTTCACATGTTCATATGGTGTCTGTGATAGGATTTTCAATCTTGTCAAACTCGTAATTCGGATGCGGATAAAAAAGAGTTTGAAAGCTTTGAAGAACATAACTTGACTTGAAAGAATTACTATTCAGAGTTACTACTATACATAACATAATTAAAATAAATTCATAATTCATAAAATGGTCCAAATACATAACATAATTTAATATAAATTCATACTTCATGAAAATGTCTAAATACATAACATAATTAAAAGTAAATTTAAGATAATGTTTAATACAAATAAACTATCCAAGAAAATTATTTACATTAATCATAAGATAATCATCTCCCTCCTCCCAATGATATTCATTTTCATCCAATTGAAGTAGAGCAGTGGCAGAGGCAGCACCAAATAACACAAGCGGCACTGACGAAACGCAACACGAGCGGGGACAACACGTAGACGGCTTGACAGAGGCACATGTTATTCAAATTAGGGTTGAGTTTTCATATTAGAGTTTTTGGGTATTCAAATTAGAGTTTTTAGGTTTTATTGGGTTTAAGGTTTTTTTGGGCCAAGTCATGAATCGTGGAGGTCCAAGAATCGTCCGATCCAACCCTTGGATCGCCAGATCGCTCCGATCTGAACAGATTCCGATCCCACCTCCGATCCAACCCATTTTCTTCTAAAAAGATCACAAGATTGAAAGATGGTCTGACAACATTATGAATTTCACAAGAGACTGTATAAAATATTGTAGGATTCAAGATCCTGCATGTGCACGTGTAGTTGTTTTCCTTCTTGCAAAACATTGAATGATAGTGAATTAGAGTAATAAGGATGATTATTATACAACTAAATAAAGCGGTGAGAGTCAACCAATATAAAATTTTGGCTTCTTTTCTTCTCTATTGCATATTGAAATCTGAATTAAAATCAATTATTTTTAAAAAGCAAAGTTAGGGAAACATATCTAGGCGTTTCTTAGGTTAAACAAGTTTCTTGAGAAGTCCACATTTGATTCAAAGAAAACGCTTCGTCCATTTTTTAAAATCTTTTAAAAGTTCAATTAACATCCCCTCTTAAGCTCGGGCTTTGTTTCTAACATATACACATGCATGCATCTGCAGCACCAGCAGCAAGTAATACCTGGTACGGATGGAAATTGAGGCAACTTACAGCACCAATTTTCTGGGCCATTAGGGTAGGATAGTATCGAATGGTGCCTAGTTGATCACCCTCCAGACTAAAGACTTTAATGAGTTGTTTCGCCGAACCACTAGCAATAATTGGAGCATGTCTATGTACAGCTAAAGCCGTAAGTGATCCCCTATGAGCTTCAATAGTAAGATAGGTGCTCCTAGCATTTCGTATATCAAGAAATTGGATATCCCCAGCCTTAGAAGCACTGACAATCTGAAGAAAGCCAACAATATGACAGTTGCATTATCTACTTCAAACCAAATCCATAAATCTAAGAGTTACAAGTTACTGAAGAAAAAATAAATCAAACTAGCAAGATGCTCTTTTTACCTTTCCTTGATCTAATCCAGGTTGAAAGCCAATCCCCATGACTTTTTCTACTCTTTGCGTATGAGGCCTCAAATCACAGACGAGCCTAAGAAGCATCTTTGCCATTAGTGATTACAAATACAGTAAGAGACAGAGAGGCTTCTAAATTGAACCTTAAAAGGTTTATACTTACGATAAAATGTTGTATTCATTGAGGAAGTTAAAGTATAGATGCATGCATAACCATGTCAAAACATATAGGTGATAAACAACAGTGTTGCTTGATTGAATCACGTCAATAAAAGTGAACCAAGAACCATGTTCATATTTGCAACATGATGGAAGAAATTCATCCGAGATGCTTACATTTCAGGTGTTCTGACATCATAAAGTCTGACAGAACCATCAACAAAACCAGCTGCAAATTGTCCCCCATGAATTTGAGATGCAGCCTAAAACACACGATAAAATGTGTGTAAGTCAAAGGATGATATTTGTTTGTATAATTCCTTTGTTACTTGGTTACAGAAAATAATACCAAAAGGGATGATCACGATTCACAACACGAATTTCATTAATTGAGAATTTATATAGGTTAGGTTTAATATATCTAATTTAATGTCAGTCAAAACCAGAGAACAGTCGGAATCCCACTACAATTAAAGAAGATTTGGGGGCGGCCACTGAACCACTATTTCAGATTGACAACCATCGAAGGCAAAACTAAGATCAATAAAGGTGTTTTGTGTCAACGATCAAAAAATAAATAAAATCTCTTCACCTTCAAATACATACCGATACCGGTACCTTGAAGAGGCACAAGAAAAAGGGGGACGGGGCATTTTCACAGTAATAAGCCATTAATCATTATTACCAAAAAGGTTTTACAAAACATAACTATCAGTCAAAATACCTGTTCCAAATGTAGTTGGCCGGCCAAAACTCAAATTCAACTCAAATACCTTGGAATACAACTTAGTAAATGACTCCTCAAGTACAACATCTGCTTAGCTATCATCCCAAGATAGCTATAGCAAGCATAATTGCCAACAAAAGACATCTTGCAATGCTGAAGCTTACCACCGCTGAGACACTGCAATCTGATGATGAAGGTATAGTATTAACAAGCTGCTCTTTATCAACATCCCATACCATAATAGATGGTATATCACCCGATGCATACTGGTATTGCATAAATGTAACATGGAATACCATAAAAAATCATTAGCATCACAATATGATGAACGAATTAAACTTTCAATTTTAGGACATCAAGGTCCCACATTGTCAAGAATAATTAAAGAATCATCCTACCAGATAACTACATTGTTGTTGCCAATCAACAACTGCATTCAGACTCCGCACTCCAGGCTTATGACAATGAATTGAAGAGAATGCAGTGACGAGTTTTTGTTTACCCTTCAGAGTATAATCTTTCCAAATCCTTATGTTTCCATCAGCTGCACCATAAGATTCCCCAATAATACTAAAGCTCTGACAACAATTTGAGACTAAAATGTATAATATTATACAGTAGAGAAAAGTACATGAAGCAGCAAGAAGCAAGCTATCATCAAGCTCATTTACAAGGCAGAGCTTAGAAATTCCTTTGTAAGCAAAATCATGATTATCAAAACTGTTGAGCAGTATTGCCTCCTCATGGTTCCATATCCTGGAGTGAACTCCAAAGAACATTAGCCAACAACAAAAATCCAAATTGAGCAATGCAATAACACTCATCAAGACCAGAAAAATACTCTGACCAGTTCAAAAGTCAGAATTCCTACGGTCTATAAAATTATGCAAGAGAATTATGTCATATTAGTTGTCAAAGTCCCTATAATTAATAAATGTTACTCAGTCTTGCAAAGTGTTATCAACCCTGAATATAAACATGATTGGAAATGTATAACCTCAGAATTTCTCACTACCTTAAAAGCCTGTAAATAATTGTCCTAACATTTCCTAAACACAAAAAAGACTGAGATGTCTAAAGCCATGCCTAGCTTCATAACAGTCTCAGTTTAACAAATAATAATGGTATCAATTAGCTTCAACTACCTGATACGTTCATTCTCATCAGCAGCTATTATTATAGGAGAGAAAGGTTCCAGCAATGCTGCTTGTGTACCCTTTATGTCCCACTTAGCAATTGGATTTGTAAGCCTGCTAACAGCTGAAAGAATAAAATAAAATGTCACCATCTCTAAGAAACAAGCTAAATAAATAAATAAAATACAAACCAGAGTGCTGGCATTTTGCTATGTGCTCCAGTGCACGTTTTTCCCTCTCCTCTCTTCTGGCTAATACTTCTTCACTCTCATCTGTAGCAGTTAAAGGTGGTTTGCGAAAATGCACACAACACCAACTATATATAGTTGATTGTGGAAGAAGGCTTCGATCTGAAGTCCCAGAAGATCCATCAGAACCCAAAAGTGGATCAGCTAATCCAGAGTCCGGAGAATTCATCAGGTGGGGCCTAATCTCCAATGAACAGACCCTACGCATTTCAGTTATACAACTAGGTAGAGGAGGACTGACTGGAGGAGTTCTGAAGGTCAGTGGCAAATGTCCTGCCAGAGCAACAAGCAATAATAAGCAGAAAGCCTTGCTACAAAGCAGCAGGAATTATCACAAATAAAATTGATGTTAAGGGAAAAACCATACACAGGATTAATCATTAAGAAAAATGGAAAGGAAGATCTACCTCCTTTCATATCAAACCAAGAAGACGAACGAGCTAGTCCAGCAAAAGTAGGAGAAGCTGTAGATTCAGCAGTTCGAACACCACCAGACTTCAACGGCTTTACAACCACTTGTTCAATACCTATGATGGACAGTACCCGACAACCAAGATTTGCTACACGAGGAGAAGGATCTTTCGCTAAAGTATACATAGCAAGTACACAATGTGAATACAATGCATTCTCCAAGGGCTTTAGTCTAGTGTGGTTAACTAATCCATTGCTGAAACCATCACTCAGAATTCCTGAATCAGAGTGATGAGATGAATAATCATAAGACAATGGGTACGCATGCATGATACTCAAACCAGCAAGAGGACTGCTAGAAGAGACCCGACCATCTAGAGCCACTAGAGAATAGTCATTTCCAACGCTCATAGGACCGATTTCAGGAGAAACAATACTTCCATGAGGTATATGTTGGTTCTGTTTAGGATATCCACCAACTGAACCTTTTATATTAGCCAACGAAGGTAAGGAATTAATCAAAGAATTAGATTGAGAATATGCAGCAGCAATAGATTTCAGGTGCTTGTTGTGTCCCAAAGCAAATCGCGCTAGAGCTGGCAGTTGGAAAGAAAAAAGTCAGCAACATGTCACAGATCCATCTCTAAAGTATACCAGCCTTCCCATACTATATTGATAACAACAAGTTGTCTTAGACTAACCAATTAACAGTCATTACAACCAAATTAGAGACAACAATTAGAAACGAAAAAAAAATGAAGTTTTTTAGATGCAAGTTTGATAACTTATTGTGCAGAAGTTTTCTTTCTTACTCACTAATAACAATCATTTTATTTAAAAGTTTTTCATCTTTCTCTATGTTCAGAAACAACCATCCATTAGCAACTTTGTTTGCTGATGATTAAGAATTTGCAGTGATGATATCAGTTAAAAAATAATAACCGGATGCTTATAACCTACCTACAGCTACCTCTGCCCTTACCAATGGACTCCCATCAGAAGCAACACATAAGATACTCTTAACTACACTAACTTCAGCCCTAAACTTTTCAGCATCATCACATTCTTCATCTCTATGAACACTTCTACATGTACCAAATCCCACACTGAGGAGGGTACTCAGTGCAAAAACAGCAGATGCCCTAACCTGTAAAACAATAAATTGTATGATTAAATCCATTTGATTAATACACCAAAAATTATAATCATCTGGCAACTGGAAATAGAACTAATAAGTAGGACATAAACCTCTGGCTGGGGTTCAGACAGTAGAGGAGCAAATATAGTAGTTGCATCTTCCTGTAAACCAATTGTTTGTGCCTCTGAGAAGTCTTCCCACAATTTCCCCAGACACAGGCAAAGCCACTGAAGGAAAAGGGGTTCAGTTTGTGAATCATTAGAACATGAACTCTGAAGGTGCTTTAAGCTGACATGAAGCAAACCAGCTTCCATACAAGCTTCTTGGCCCTGTCTATGACCATCCACAATCACAGCCAAAACAAAAGCAGCCATTGCAAGTTGCTCTGGATATGCTTCCATACTGTCAAGGAACTTAATGAAATAGATATGACCACCATCCTTCACTAGATCAACCCGACATGACTACAAGCCAGACATGGAACAGAATTAATGCCAGACACAGCAGACATTCAACATGCAGAGTTCAAGACCAAATTTCGGTATAAAATTATAAAGGTCCTATAAGTAAGAGCAAAAAATAAAATGTTACGTAATATTCACACCTATGTTAATTGAGTTTAGGATTTGATTTTGTAGTTTTCATTTTTTTAAATAAGGATTTTATTAGTAACTTTTTAGTAGGATATAGGATGATTGATGAATAGCATATTGGTCATACATATGTTTGGATGGAGTGAAAGAAAAAAAAAGGAAGGGAAGATGGGTACTTAAATTTGAAAAAAAAAATATTGTTTGATAGAAGATACAAATAGGGATCAGAGGGAGGGAAGAAAATTCATGCAAAAGAACTTCAAAATTAAAAATCTTTCAAACTTTTCCCTTAATTTAAAATTTAAAAATTTTCCATTCTCCCTTATTTTCTTTCCTCTCATCTCATCAAAACAAAGGGTAAATGTTTTTTTGTTATTTTCCCTTCTACTTTTATTGGCTTGTCCAGCACCATGCAAAGCAAGTGTACTGCAATAACTACTACAGTAAAAGCAACCTTCACCGACCAAGACAAATTTTCAACATTATTTAATAAATGTTTGGTCAAGATTAATTTTGAAAAAAAAAATTCAAAAGTTCTCTTAAGAACCCAACAAAAATAAACAATTATTTTTCTAAAATAAACCAAACCAAACATGTGTAATTGACAATTACTTAGAGAAAAAAATTATTTTTCTCCAAATCTACCTTGTCAAGTGCAAGAATCTTTGTCCATATGAATACAAGGATCTGACGTAGCTCTGGTGGTGGTGTTTGCAACAGCTTTAGAACATAAGGAAATATTCCAACAGATAATGCCTACGTATCAAAAATTTGGTATCAAGTTACTTCAATTTAGAGGTGATAAAAATAGAAAGTTATCTTCTCAGCTGATGTATTTCATAAACATGTATAGAAAAGGAGAATAGTACAATACAAGGCGTAGTTATAGCCTACAACATCCTTGGGATAAGTACATACACCCAAGAAAGCATCCTGTGAAAGCTGTACAATAAAATAATAATCACAATTTCAACACTCCCCTCAAGCTAGAGCATATAAATTGTATGCACCAAGCTTGGAATATATAAACCAAAATTTAGGCCCTCTCAAAGACTTGGTTAGAATGTCAACAAGCTGGTAGTTAGAGCTGATAAATCCAGTATTAAGTTCCTTGGACAACATCTCCTTCCTGACAAAATAACAATTGATCTTTGTGTTTGATTCTCTCATGAAACACTGGATTGGAGGTAATATGAAAGGCTACCTGATTATCACAATACAATTGTATCAGCTCAACTTTACAAAATTTCAACTCTTCAAGAAGTTGCTAAACACAAGTTCACAAGTGGCCAAGTCATAAATCTATATTTAGTTTCTACACTGGACCAGGCAACAACATTTTGTCAATGGGACAGTCAACCCAATCTACATCACAATACCCCTATAAGTTGAATAATTCCCTTGTCCTCATATAACAATCCTTGTCTTGGAACCTTTTTTATATATATACGAGGGTTAGAATTACAACATTCTCGTGGTTGTGAAAATTCTACATGAATTGACCAACAACTCCGGTTGCATGAGATATATCAAGTCTTACAATGGTGAGAAAAATGAATTTGTCCACCAGCCTCCTATATCTATGTAGATCTGAAAAAATTTCACCTTAGTCCACCATTAGCTTTTCATTTTGGTCCATAGGACTTTTGGAAGGCTTGCAATTTGCCACTCTCCTTTATCGTCCTGTGACGACCGAAGAAAAAAAGGATTGTGTACCAATTTGAATTTAGAGGTGATAAAAGATCAGTGTCTTATGTTCTCATATGTATTTCTTATATATGGAAAAGGAGAAGAGTACAATACAAGGAAAGCTATAGCCTATAACACTCAATCCTTAGGATAGGTACACACACAAAAAGCAGCAGCCTTATGAAAGATGTACGGTAAAATAATAATCACCATTTCAACAAAGTTATCATACAATAAATCATTTATTAAAAATAAATAAATAGGTAAACCAATTACACCAAAAGTTGATGAATCTAGAGAAAAAATTACCAGATCGACCGCCCATGGCCCCATATCAAGGAACCTTCCAAGGAGCACTAAGGCCCGAAAGCAATGGCATTGACTAAGTAAAACCTGAAATATGAACAATGCTACTTAACAATGCATACAACAGATATCAACAACTGGTAAACATTTTGCCCAGAAGTTTAAAACACACATATTGTGAAAAAAAAAGAAAAACTAATGTGAATTAAAAGTGCATAAAGAAAGCTTAAAATGTCATTTTGCAAATGAGATTATACAAAACAATTGGTCACCAAACAACTAAGGCTACAATTTCTGAACCTGTACAGAGTCAAGACAAAGCAAGATGATTGCCAAGTCAAACAAATTGCAAGAAAGTCCCTAAAATAAATGAATGATAAATAATTGACACTGGAATTGACCATAACACACATTGTGAGAAACATTTTAAAACAGTCCACGTAATGTAGGTTACATGAACAAATCAGAAATGTCCATTGCCATATTACAACTAGATATAGCTAGCCCCATTGTTAAGAGAGTAGATGCTCACAACAAAAACATCCTTTTGACAAATGTCTATCATACGGAAGATAATAAGAAACGCTGACCAAATTGAAACAATTTCAGCTAAGAAAATATAATTCAATCTTACCCTCCAAAAGCTTAAGTAAGGAACAGCACCTGACAAGAGTATTATGAAGCAACACAATGGCTCAAAAGGAAACCAAGAAAAAGATATGGATCGCACCTGAAGAATTATAGGCAACTGCTCGGGTGGTTTCTTATGTTCAGAACCATGGTCAAGCCATACCTCAAATGCTGTCAACTGCTCGGTGAAAAATGTACTAGGCTGATAGAGAACAACATGTTTCATCAGGTAAGCTCAAAACTCATACAGAATCCTTTATATTGCAATTATTCCTTGCTAAACCAAAATTCCTTATCTAATTTTTATTATTTAATATTCAATTTCAGAACAAACTCTACATCAGAGTTATTACAAAAAATAAATCCAGAATTCCAGATACCTGAAATTCAGCATTAGGATCCTCAACTAAAGATGGAAGTTGAGAGAGGCATAGCTCAGCAGCCATATCCCATGCATCCCTGACGTGTGGAGAAAAAACATAAACTGTTGAAAATATTTGGCAATACATAAAAAAATATCATAACAATAATCACCAACAATACCACATATGATGCTGGTGGGTTGGAGGTAACGTTGGGTGAGAAACAGGAGAACAATTTGCAGATCGCATGATTCGCTCAGCAAGTAGAAAATTTCGAAACAGACTTACAACAAGCAAATCCTGTCTGAATAATCTCTGAAAAATATCTGCAAGACATATCAATATAAGATAAAAACAAAAAAAAGATACCAACTAGAAATGTTTGCTAAATAACTGGAGTTCAAAAAGAAACTGTTCCAATTTAGTAAGTCGGTGAAAATGATGGGGAGGGTTGAGACCCACCATGGGGAAGAACATTCCAGGCAATTGTATCAGTTACTGCTGTAAAGATCCAATTCAATTCACCCAGAAGTGTCTTTCGGTCATTAGGACAGCCAGGTATCTTGTCTATAAGTGAATAATCCAGTGACTCACGAAGCAATGAACGTGTACAAATCCTGGAGACAGATTACATCACAAAAAAGTTATCAATACCCAGTTTGCTGAGATATACAATTATCAGTTACCAACACTTGAAAGCTCAGGAGCTAGAGAAAATGAGAAAAGTTAAGTTAGTAATTTGTAGATGTCAAGCATAAATCAATTTAATAGTAAAAACCATCTTTATCATGGGTTTTTCTTCTATCACTACTGCAGTTAACAAAAAGTCCAGCGGCAAAAGTTAAAGTAAAGATAATGCATCAGTTAAACAGCAAAAATACAACCAGGGAGAAATTTATTATAAAAAATGACATTTATGATTCTGGATTATGATGTATACAATCAGCTATCATGAATGCTATTAGATAAAAGTAGCTAAGTAGGGTCAGATATGGAAAAGTATAATCAGGTATAAAATTAGGTAGGCAAAGTAAAACAATTCATCTTACAAAAGTGTTCATCATTTAGAAGTCCATGCACAATGCTTTCAAAATCCATGCATAATGCTATTACATTTAAAAAATAATAATAAGGTATGTTAAACCTATGTGAATGTTTAACGTTTTAATTTTTAAACATTCTGAACAGGATAAACTAAGTAGGAATAATGAGAAGTTTCACCATCGCAATGCCATCTTTATAGGCGTCGTAAGGCAAGATGTAAACACATCAGCAGGGAATTCTGTACTCTGAGGCAAAGTCTCGTGTGCTTCACATGCTGCAAGCAGAATGCAATCCCTTTGGGACACAGAGAAGTTGGAAGCACTCCATTCATGAAGCTTATCAATAACAAGTCCAGTAACAAATTTGGCAGTCCAAAAAAAGACAAAATCAGTATCAATACATTTGGATTTCTTTAATAAGTATTTAATAACATGGTAGTGTGGATACCTCAATGAAGGAATTCACAATCATTCCAGCGGCAGAGCAATCAAAAACATAAATTGACGGGGACTTCAGCCAAGAGTCAAGTTCATTGATGGATAATGGGATATACTGCGTATAACTCTGCATAACCTATGATGAAAATGAGAATAGGAATGTCTTGTAGCTATTCTCATCATGATATTGTGACTGAGGGCATTATACTCAATTGGAACCCATGATATCTAGTAGCAAAAGTTAAACTAATCAGGCATCTGTGATAAGATACAATTCCAGTTTAGTTTTAACCTTTATAAGTTATTATCGTAAAGTCAGGAGCAAAAAAAATCCTTTTCTAGCATAATGATTACTATAAACTCTTCTCATTTACAAAACAAATACCTTTCTTTCTATTTATTTACTGAGCTTTTATGATTATTTAATATCTCCCTTGGTGCGAAAAAAGATCTGAGCAAAACAAGAGGCATGAAAGTACAATAATTAAAATTTATTATATTCAACATGCCTAGAATAAATAGTGCATTGCTTTCTTACCCATTTTCTTCTCATACTTTTGCCACCCTATTTTGCTTCTATTCATGGGTTTGCTTTCACAATCATTCATTTTCCATTCTCCCATTTTTATCTTTTATACTATTTTTCTCTACTGAACAGGGCACACTTTTAAAGAGGTGGGAACCTATACACACACAAGGTTGTCAAAACGTGAGAGTTTAACTCACGGGAGGTTCATAAACTAGTAAAAACGTTTACTTTGGATAAACAAATACATTAAAATACTTATAACATAATAATTCAATATTATATGATGCTATAAACAAATTTTTATATTTTCTACTATAATATTATTATTAGTTGATCATATTATATACTTCTTAAATATATTTTTATATTTTTCTGATATTATTATCCTTTATCATCACTCTAGTTGATTATATTATATACTATGTTTTACATAAAAAGAGAAGTTGTTGGACTTGAGGTCCAAGAGTCCAAAATAGCAAGAGAGGAATAAAAAAAAGGTTGATTCTCCCTGCACCATATCAATTCAAATTTGCATCCAACATGAAATGTCCGTTTTGTCCTTAATGATTTAAAACTAATATGTCACTTCTGGATTTGGTCATCTGGAAGCTTATCTGGACAGCATAAATGACCTTCTGGATGTCAAAATCCGTAAGCAAACATAAATGAGTTCTGGATCCCAATCCTCAGCATCATTTATAGCACACCATTCCGGACATGGAAATCTATAATTCATAACTCATTTCCGAATATGGTCATCCAAAAGTAGGGGTGGCAAAGTGGGTCAGCCCGCCCCGCTTAGGCCCGCCCCGCATACAAAATGCGGGCTGGTTTTCATGACCCGCCCCGCATGCGGGTTGGCCCGCAGGCTTGCGGGTCGGCCCGTTTTTTTTTTTTTTGAGAGTTTGGAAACCAATGTTCATGAAATCAAGCTTAGAACAAACGCAACAAAGGATTCAGGATATAAAATTTATGTATATGTCTATACCAGTTACTTAATAGAGAAAGTTTATAAAATATAAACTATATGCCTTGTTAAATCATTGTCTCAATATAAAGGGACGTTAGATTTAATTAGAACGTTAGTGTTGTAATGTAATGAACCACTATAGAATAAATTTCAAGAATTGATGAACAGAGAAAGTTATATTCTAGCAAGTCAAATCAATTATTATTATTATTATTTTTTGTGGGCTAGCGGGCCAGCCGCCCCGCCCCGCTGTTGGCCGTGCGGGCCGCGGGTTATGCGGGGCGGGCTAATGCGGGTCAGCGGGTTGAAAACGTCAGCCCACCCCGCGTTTTTTCCCGTGGGTCGTGGGCCGACCCGCATGGCCCGCCCCACTTTGCCACCCCATCCAAAAGCTTAAATGAAGCACGAAAATGATCTTCCAAATTTATGCATCTATAAGCAAACATGAAGTCAAGGGTAGTGTTGGGTTTTAAATTTTATGTTGGTTGCATTTTTTCTTAAATGATATGGTACAAGGAGAAATAACCTAAAAACAAACCCTAATATGACTCAACCCACTAATTTGTAGTTTGCACCAGCCCTATATATGAGATACACAAGAGAAAGGAAATGAGAGAGAAGTGAGATTAAAAATGTCCAGGAGAATCACAAACACGAAAAGGGGCGGAGCTGAGAAAGACCCCAAGAGAGGTTTGTTAGTGCTATAGGACACAACATCGACACCTACAACAAACAGAAACCTGCAAGATAGAACCAGTGAACCATAAAATTGTTCCCTAGGTGCGTTTTGCATAAATCGTGGCCTAAACCCTTACAAATCCAGAGTCATTGTTGGATCTATTCTAATGTCCAATTCATTTTGGTAAATCAACTCAAAACTCTTAGATCTTTGAGCAAGTTTGCTCCTGTTTGCAAGAGTTAACTAAGTTCGACGGTTTAGGAACATAAATTCTCACGAGTTTACAAGTTGACTCGCCATTTTGAAAACCATGCCTACTTCTTTTTCAACTGGGCCTACTTTGCCAGTATGAAGAGAAAAAATATTTGATTTATCGAGTAACTAAAAGTTGTAATTAGCTCCAAAAAAAAAAAGTGAAGATCAAGTAAATAACATTATTAATGTCCTCAAATTCTTCATAATTGAGACACAAAATTAAATATTAATTATAGTGTGGACAAAAAGGTTTTAAACGGATACTAAAATCATAAAAGAAAAATAGTTGTGTCCCCATAGTCCCCACTAATTCATTAGCAACCTTTGAGTTAATGTCAATTTAATGGGACACTAAACTCACTCTAAGTATCATTTAGTGTCTCCCTTTTACTATTTGTGTGAGTTTTCTGGGAAGACTAATATTTCGCAACAAGAACTGAGAAAATACAAACATTGACCTTATTGAAGACCCATATTTCACCGTTAGCAGTTGGTTTTGGGACGCCGTGCCCATTGTAATGGAATAAAACTCTTTCTCTCTTTGCATATCTACGACAATTAGTACAAAGTTTCTTCACCTCATCCACTGACGGGTCAAGTTGACATTTATAGCGGGCCTGTAAAGATCTCGATAAGGTTAACTATAAAACAATTTCAAAGAAAACATGAGGATAAGGTTAGCTAGTTAAACATTCCCACCTTTGGTTGCCATCTTTCATACTGACTGCTCAAAGTTTTTCCAATTGACTCCAATGCCTTTCGTGGTCCCATAGAAAAAGGATCTGCAGTATTGAGCAAGGTAAGCATCAAAAACTGTTTGCACCTTAACCATTTTCGCAAGCCTACAAAGTTTTGATACGTCACAAAGATTCTACTCAACCCATTTTGCTACATTTTTCATTGACAAAGTTGCAAATAACTCTAGATAATTAGGCTGCGGATGAAAAAGTTAATGACTGGATAAAAAGTTGAAGACAAGTATGAATCAAAAAGTTCAACCATAAAATATAAATGCAAAACAGCACACTAATTCATCAGAAATATGAACTTGCAAAAACAAATAGTTAATAACAAAAACATGTCATATAATATCATAAAGAAGCCCGAAGCTATTTCCAAACATGAATTGAGGATAAAAATGCAAAATATCTCAAATCCAGGTAACAACTTGAGAGTACAAACTACAGAAAACAACAACTAAATAAATGAGATTAAAGGTAACAAGACACCTATCCAGCACTCCATTCTGGCACAAGGGGATATCTTTATTACATCTGGTGGGTCCACACTAATGTTCAAACATAATACTAGAGCTACATATCTTGTCTTCATCTGCATCACAAAATTAGGTGTTAAAATGGATCATACTTCTTACAGCATATAAACATCTTAAAGAAGACTTTAAAAGATCTTAGAGGAATAAACAGAGACTTGGATAAAAAAAATGTATTTTGATTATGAAGAGAAATGTTAAATATCAATATAATTTACACCAGAAATCCATTACAAAGGTAGACTATTATTCAAGAAATCCTTTATAAATGGGAGAAACGTTATCTTTAAAATGGAGCTCCACCCTACCCTCTCCCAAAACAAAGCAACGAACCAACAGTATAAAACTTACCAGAAAAATAAACCACATTTATACATTACACACTTTGTAATGTGTTATTTCAAATGCAGCAAGAAATATTGTATTTTATTGAGTAGAGAACAACCTCTTTGTTCAATCTTCATTCTAAAGTTACATCCACAATAGTAATAAGACAGATTGAAAAATTGCAAATTCAAAACAGCCAGGGTATACGAAACTGTCATGCTATCAACACCTTTAGAACATTAACAGTCAATCAAACTACTTATGTCGAAGAAGCCTCAACTTTTTTTAACAAAAACCAATTGCACTAGTTGCAAAAAAAAGAACACAGAAGGGAATAGATAAAGATCATTGGAAAACTGATGACACAAAATTTCCAGTTGATACAATCAGATTAGGCAAAAGTGGCCTGCTTATTTCACATTTTTACAAAAAAGCATATACTTAATTTTACGTATGTATACATTTAGACCAAAATCCACCTCTTTCAAGAGTCAAGCAGTTTCAACCAATATAAGAAGCTAGCAACCTCCATTTCATGTAAACAAGCCACTTCCTAATGCAAGCTACCAGGATTTACACAAGTCCTACCACCCTAAAGAAACACATGTAAACAATCTTTCCCCCACCTTCATTCCAAAATCACTAATTCAATCAAGCAAATTCCAGGATACTTTATCCACTTTTACAGCCAAATCTTTAGCAAAATAAGAATTCATCAAAAACCAAGCTCACAATTAATAGAGGAAATTTCCCCAATGCAAGTATGATCAGATACCGTTATCATTATTTTTGAATTGATCGAATTGAAGATCAGCTGAAGTACAAAGTGCAATGTTGCATAATTAGGAGATAATTATTTCATAATTAGTGCAGATTCTGTTTTCTATTTATTAGGATAGATTTAATATTTTTTGGTGATTTAATTTGTATAACTCTAATTACTTATTATTTCTTGTTTTAATTACCTATTTTAAGTAGGTTGTAAATAGTCTAAAAGTTTAGATTGTAACCACGTTTGTAAACACATTCAGAGATATATTCAACCTTCTTCTTTCAACTGTAAAGAAAGAAGTTGCATAAAAACCCACAAACATCACATAACTCACTCGATTTTCTCATCAATCATTAGTTCAATATAACTCAACATTTCATTTTTGCACTTCAAAGGATCCCGTCTTAACAAAACTTGGTGCTTAACAGGTCAAACATTTTACATTTTAGTCCTTAACAACATTATCATATATGCAAACATAGGCATACGAATACGGGTGGTAAAGTGAACCTTGGCCAGCGGGCCAGCTTGCCAAAATTTGTTGGGCCGTGTTAGTGTTTTTAACCCGCTAGCTCACTTTTGCCTGTCACGCCAAACCCGTCAAAGACAGACCAAGACAATAATTATTGTAACATAAATCATTAACACTTAAAAATTAAGTTTCAATTATTAATTATAATTGAGTAATTTAACATGTAAAGGTAATAATTGTTTTAAAGTGTCCTATTAGAAACATTAATTAATCAATCAAAAATTTAGAAAATATTTATACGATTAAATGTGTTTTTAATAAATATATATATATATATATTTATAAATAAACAAAAGTTAAAAAGACAAAAATTAACAAAAGTTGGTAGGTTGGCCCGCCAGCCTACTCTTTAGAGAGCATACCAAGATTTTCAACCTGTTTTATGGTGGGTCAGCCCACCTTCGTCCTGTTTTGGGTGGGCCTATAGTAAGCTCCCCGTTTTGTCACCCCTACAAACGAAACAAAGTCATCCATTCACAGTCACCATTGCATTAACCTAAACGCCCATTCTTTCTACATTTCCCAAATTCCTATCCCACCAAACACGTGACACATGGGACACTGTCGCGCAAATCGGGGATCATTGATTCATCACAGCAAGCTACAGATAACCTAAACAAAGTTAACAAATAACAACTTAATCATACTTTCCAGAGTGATTGAGCTAACTCTATCCTTGGGTCGTCACTTGGAGATAAGGCCACTGTGGAAAGGGTCTATAATGACAACAGCCTAGAAGGTTCGTCGAGGCTGCCAACCACTGTCTTGATTTTCTCTTACATGCACATGGTCTTGTTCGTCTAATTGAGAGATGGAGAACACACTATCCATTGTCACCATTCACCACCTTCCAAATCAATTTATCCAATGGTGTTCATGAGTTTGCACATTTTTTCAACTCTATTCAAATCAGTCAAAACTTATTCATGATGTCCTTTATATTCTCAACTTTAAATTTAATTTTCTCTCTTTTTCTAAACTCATTTCTTCTCTAAATTATTTTTTGATTTTTTAATGACAATTCTTATATATAGAACAGGATCTTGAAGACTATTGGTTTGGGTAAATTAAAACAAGGGTTTTATCACTTGGACATCAATCGGCATGTGTGTTTAACACCTCTTAACATTCCTAAACCATCAAAGTCTCCATCAATAATTTCACCACCTATCCTATCACTAATACCAACCTTTGACATTTTAGACTAGGACACCTTTGAGAAAATCGTCTCAATGTTTTGCACATGACTTTTCCTTTTATTTCTATGCATGTTGGTGACAATTGTGACATTTGTCACTTAGCTAAACAAAAATGTCTCTCATATTCTCCAAGAATCAATAAATCTTGCAATTTACATGATTTAGACCATATGGATATTTGGGGACCCTTCTCTAAAATTTATATTTATAGTCATAAATATTTTTTTAACATTGTTGATGATTTTAGTCATTTTACATGGATTGTCTTATTAAAATCAAAATGTGAGGTCCAAATGCATGTCCAAAACTTTGTTGCTTTAATTGAAATCCAATTTCACACCACTATTAAATATCTTCGTTCTGACAATGAAAATGAGTTTTGTCAAAAGAAATATTTTTCCTTTAAAGGTATTTTACATCAAACAAATTGTGTATATATCCCTCAACAAAATGGATGCGTAAAAAGAAAACACAAACACATTCTTAATGTTATCAGGACCCTCATGTTTCAATCTAATCTTCGAAAACATTTTTGGTTTTATGCTATTAAGCATGTAGTCTTTATGATAAATCGTATTTCTTCTCCTGTTATTCAAAATAAAACTCATTTTGAATTATTGTATAATGATTCTCCTGATCTTTACATGATTACAATTTTTGGTTGTCTTTGTTATGCATCAAAAAATGCTCCTTGTCAAAAACTTCCCACTGAAGATGTGGAATTTTTTTAGGCTTCCAAATAGGGACCAAGGGCTATGTCATTTTTTATATCAACAATAAAGAAATTTTTATATCTCGCAATGTGCAATTCAATGAGACAATTTTTCCTTTCTCATCCTCTCAATCTAGCACCATTGAACCCCTTGAAAATGACAATAACCCACTTTATATCAAAACCATTCCTACACCAGACATACCTTATTCTCCCCACCATACCTCTACACCACTTACTCTACCTATACCGCAAGATTTCATCAATGCCACAAGTCCTACTTCATCTTCATCTATCTCCCTATCACCACACCAACAAATCTCTCCCTCACCGGATTCCATAGTTTCCGCACCACCTCTAACCTCACCTACACCACGACATTCCACACACCTCACCAATCGTTTACAATATCTCGATGATTATTATTGCAACACTTCTTCAAGTTATTGCTCTTGCACAATCTAACCAATCATCTTCAGTGATCTGGTATCCTATCCAGTCGTTCATTGATTATTCTCATTTGTTTTCTTCTCACTCTCACTTTCTGATGTGTCTCCATGCTGAGCAAGAACCAAAGACGTATCAGGAGGCTATTACCCAACCTTGTTGGTAGGAGGCTATACAGGCTGAAATTGCAGCCTTAATTGACAACCAAACTTAGGATATTGTGACTACATCTCCCTCTGTCAAACCCATCGAATGCAAATGGGTGTTCAAAATAAAGAGAAAACCTGATGGGACTATTGAGCGTTACAAAGTTGGCCTGGTAGCAAAGGGGTACTCTCAAATTGAAGGGGTTAACTATCTAGAAACTTTCTCCCCTGTTGTAAAAACGACCACGGTCAAAGTTGTCTTAGCCTTGACATCCATTTACAATTGGGAATTACAACAACTTGATGTCAGTAATGCATTTCTTCATAGAGAAATTTTAGAGTAGGTTTATATGGTGATCCCTCCTTGACTATCCAGTTATCCTCCTAATCAATGCTGCAAACTCAAAAAATCTCTACGGCCTGAAACAAACAAGTCGCACATGGTATGAAAAAATATCTCTTTTACAGCCATCTTTAGGATATGCTTAAGCCCATGCTGATCATAGTTTGTTTATAAAAAAATATAGGTTATGTTTTCACTGCTCATATTGTTTACATTGATGATATTGTGCTTACTGGAAATTATGCTTGTGAGATCACTAAGATTAAAGTCACTCTCCATTCTCATTTCCATATAAAGGACCTTGGTCAGTTGAAATGTTTTTTGGAAATAGAAGTAGCTAACTCCGGCCAAGGCATTTCTCTCAGTCAACGCAAATATTGTCTTGATTTGATTAAGGATTATGGTCTCATGGGTTGCAAACCATTTTCCACTCCAATGGATGACTCCCTACGTCTCCATTAAGACTCTAGTGAACATTTACCTGACCCTTTGTCATATCGACGATTGGTGGGATGTCTCATATATTTAACCAACACTAGACCTGGTACCCAACAATGCAGTCAATTCATGGTCACACCAACTCAAACTCATCTTTAAGTTGCCTTAAGAGTAATTCGAGATCTAAAAGAATGTCCTGGAAAAGGCTTACTTTTTAGTCGCAGGTCATCGACACAACTTTTTGGATTTAGTGATGTTGATTGGACCTCATGTATTGATACACAACGTTCCATCACTGGTTACTTTATTTTATTGGCAATTCTTTGGTGTCTTGGAATCCAAGAAATAATCTATTTTTTCTCTCGATCTTCTACAAAAACCGAGTATAGGGTCCTTGCTCTGCCACTTGCGAGCGTCAATGACTTTCTTTCCTTCTTGATGATTTGAGAATTCCTATCACTAAGAGTCATGTTTTCTATTGTGCTGGCCAAAGCGCTTTATACATTGCTAGAATTCTCATTTTTCATGAAAGAAAGAAACATTTAGAGAATGATTGTCACATTGTTTGTGAAAAAATAATTATTGGACTCATGCATCTTCTACTAGTCTCTTCATCACATCACTTAGCAAATATCCTTACTAAAACCCTTCCACCATAGCTTATTCATTCCAATTTATCCAAGTTGGAGCTTCTTGACGTCTTCCAACCTGGCTTGTGAAGGGCCGAAAGAAGACTACACAGCACCTCAAACAAATCAATAATTTCAGTCCAATCACAAGAAATACTTAACCTAAAACTTTCTAAAAAGGGAATAAGGTGTAACTTTCCTATAAGCGCTATCTTTCTATTATTTTCTTTTTGTCCTTTTCTTTACACACAATGTGTATATATTCTGAATCAATATAACAAACTTTTCCATCTTGCTTTTTGCCTTGAGCGCTTTCCTGTGTTTGCCTTCTTTTCTCGCATTAACAAAACTTAATGTTTAAGAGATCAACATTTCAAGTCCTTGAAGAGTCCCTCACAACATTATCACATACACAAACATAGTCAAAAGAAGTCATCCATTCACAGTCACCACTGCTGCCACTACTTTGACCAAAACGCCCATTTTTCTACATTTCCCAAATTCCCGTCACGCAGAACAAGTGACACACAGGACTCGAAATATTCCAATCTCTCTGTAACGCAAATCACCGATTCATCACAGCAAAATGCAGATAACACAAACAAGGTTAACAAACTGACCCTATCCTTGGGTCGCCACTTGGAGACGAGGCTGTTGTCGGAGGCGGCGGGAATGGCGGCCTCGAAGGCTTCGTGGCGGAGCTCGCAGAGGACGACTATCTGTGGCAGGTAGGCCATGCTGGTGGCTCCATTCCCGGTGTAGTTACCGCTGCTGCTTGCAATGGCGGTTTCAGAGTCGCAGCGGGGCGTGAAATCAGAACCATCGGTGTTGTAACTGGCGATGACGACCGCGACGGAGGAGGAGGAGGTACATGATGAGACGGTGGAATCGTCGTGGTGGTTCTGGTAAAAGCGAGAGGCCATCAAATCTCCCATTGTCATCCAAATCAGAAACCCTCTTCAGTGATCGAACATGAAATAGGGGAGGGTTTTGAGGCAGAGAGAACCCTCGCCTTTTATCAGGATATGAAGATGGTGATGTTGAGGATGATGATAGTGATGGTTATGGTGGCGTTCACCATGATAGAGAAGAAGGGGGCGCATAGAAGAGTGGCGGCAACCACTGTCTCCTCCAAGGGAGACGGAAACAAGTGTCACGAAGTTCCGGTTTTGGGAAATGAAACGAGAAAAATAAAACATTGGGTAATTTAATAACATTAATTTTAATAAACTATTAAATTTAAATTTTACTATTGTTTCCTTTTTCAAAAAAAATGGAATTTAATAATATTAATATATCGTAATGTGTTTATTATATAAGCCCAACGTCATTTAGGATAATATAATAATAATAATAATAATTTAAATAGTGGAAGCAACAGAATTCGATTCACATTATATTTAAGGCGGCAAATGTTCAAATGTTATCGATAAATTAGTGTAATAATAATAAATAATTTAAAATAAAATAAGATTTAATAAATATAATATACACACGAATGATAATAGTGAACTCATAACAGTTAATCTTAAACAAATAAATAAGATATGTATAAAAATTTGATTAAAACTTTACTTATAAAAATATGATTTGATTTTGACATATGTGTGCACATATTATTAAAAAGAATAATAAAAAAATGATTCTCTCTAAGTTATCCTCTATTTGGTTTGGTACAGAGAGATTGTTATGTAGAAAATAAAATAAAGATGATAAAATAGTAAGAGAAAATAGATTCGCTTTCTAGTTTTTTCAAAAATAATTTCTTAATAAGTAATAAGTACAGTATTCTTACAATTATTCAAAAAGAATTGAATTGACCCGTCAAAGACAATAGAATCTCATTAATGAAAGAATTGATATAATTCGGTTGAAAGACTCAAAGTAGCAAAGAGTCAAAAGAATACTTGGTGTTTTTATTGTACTCAAATATTAGTTTTTTTAAGCAATGAACCGTATAAAAAATAGAAAAAAAGTCCATGAAAAAAATATTAATGATTCGTATAAATTACTAAATGATAAATAGTTTGAAATCCAACGAGTAACTAACAATTTTGTGATAAAAAAAAAGTTATTGTCACGATCTTTTTTGAATGAATTGTATAATCCTATTATTTCATTGCCTAATAATAAGGTTATCAAATGAATTGAAAATAAAAGAGATGCAACCGAAAATGATATATAGGTTAATATGCTTTAAAGTGGAAAATATCATAACCATATTGAATGAAAAATAAAAATACTAGGAATAGAAATAAGAATTCATTATAGGACCTATTTTTTAGAAGATAAGATGATATGTCGCTGCTCGGAGTTGAATCAAGTGTTAACACTCTAACACTGCTTCTTAAGAGTATTGTGTCAACAAAACTCACCATAGCTACTTACTCGGAAGTAATGTATTTACTAATTTATTCAGTACCTTACTAAACAAGAGTTTAATTAAAGACAAAATTGAATTATCAACATGTGTTAAAAAAAATTCTCAAAATAGCAATTATACTAAAAAAACAAAACATTTTAGCGCGCAGTAAGATATTGAAGAACAAACTTTAATTTCACAAAACTTAATAATTTATTGTGAAATTACAACATAATCGACCCAAATGAGTTTAGTCTTTCTTGTGGAGGCAAAACAAAAATATTACAAAGAAGAAAATAAGAAAACTAAGAAAATCATAATGTTTTAGTTTCCAAAAGTCGTTGTGAAACTTGATGATTTACTTCCAATTTTTGTTTCTAAGATATTGTAGATTTGATTCTCTTGTTTTTTCTTCTCAGGATTCAGTTTTTGTTTATTCAAAGAAATAACTTGAACTTTCGCATATTCAACTTACTCACAGTGATAAATACTTCATTCAGATCGTGTAGCAGATCGTCTATTATAAAAACACAAAATTATTAGTTAAATAATTCCAATTAGATTAATATCAATTCAAATAATGAATTTATTCATGATTACAGTCCAAGAGTCTATAATTAAAGTTTTAAAGTGTGAATAAAATTATGCTCATCACATGCAATATAAAACGATCAAAGTTAAGAGAGATTTACACAATAATTTTTATATTGGTTCGTCTAATAATCCAAACTACGTCCAATTCTTAATCAATGTAATCAAGTTCCACTATGACAGACTAACACTACAAGTTACAAAACAAGTATTATTTGGACCCTATTGGTAAGTGTCATAATTCAGTAATATTTCATGTAAAAGATAGACACTTATGGACTTTAATTGTTAATAGAGTTATAATTCAACCTCTAATTTTGAATTTTTTACATATTTTTGGATTATAAGATGAATAAAAATAATATATTATCAAGTTTGTGCTAATTTCGTGAATCTAGGGGAAGATAGAGATAAAAAGGTTAAAGAAGAATGAACAAGTTAAAGACAAGATGAAAAGACAAAGTTTGTCTTTTTCTCGTGAAACTCGCTTAAGCAAGCAATATTTCGCTTGAGCGAGATGTCACTTAACCTAAGTCCAATTAGGTTAAATAGAAGGCATGAGGCAAAACCCTAAATATCGCTGGGAATATATATAGAGATAGAGAACCCTAGAGGAGTCAGTCGTCAAGGAGAAACACCCTAGATATTCTTTTCTCAATTTTCATGCTTGTAATGGCCAACATGAGTGGTTAATTCTTCCATTTGGGACTGAGAGTAATTTGTTTAAACTCTTATGTATTGAGGTGATATTTATTTATAATATTATGTTTTTGATTTATGATTGGTATTGTCATTTTATTATTAAAGTTTGAATCTTTATTCATGATATTGATCCTTAGATTTGACTAGAAAGTATTTCTAAGTATCCGACCTAATTGATAATGCTTAACATATTTGAATGCAAAGAATAGATTTGAAATGTTAATTCCTTTATAACATCTATTCATAATGATAAAAAAAAATTATAAATATGCAAGGAATCAATATTTAGGAGACATTCTTAATGATTTTGTATGCTAAGAATCGATATGAATGATTTTTATATGTGCATTCATGTCAATGAAGATAGAATGCTATATGTTTTTATTCATTAGAAATACAAACGAGTGAGAAGGAATAACAATCCCAATTTTTTCAATTGAATTATCCAAATCAATTACTTTGTTTTTATTTAATTTCTTATAAATTCACGATACAAATAACCTTTCAAACAAACTTTTACACATTTTCTTGTATTTAGTGAATGTTATACTTGGGATTTTAGAACTTTTCTTGTGGGTTTTATATCCTTCCTTAGAGATAATTTATTACTTCTAACTCGGTACACTTACTGTAAAATAGTCATCACCTACCACTTTTGGATAAACACGAATATTATTTGGAACCCAAACACTCCCGGTTAAGACTGTGTATTCTTTGGTATGTAGCCATTCTTGACTAATAAATTAGTATTATTTGAAATCCAACCACTTTTAGCTAAACAACCTCAAGTATTCTTTAGAACAACAATCACTCCTTGCTAAGATTTGAGCATTCTTTGAATGCGACCATTCTTAGCTAAAACTTGAGTATTCTTTATAACGCAACCAAGCTTAGTTAAAACTTAAGCATTATTTGGAACAACAATCACTATTTGCTAAGACTTCAATATTCTTTGAATGCAACCATTCTTAGTTAAAACTTGAGTATTCTTTTCAATGCAAATCAATCTTAACTAAAATTTGAGTATTCTTTGAAACACAACCATTATTAGTTAAAACACAAAATTATATAAAAAAAAGTAATCTAACTTTTAAAATATGAATTTAACATAGAAGTTAAAACGTAAGACTTTCTAACTTATATTTATAGTAAAGACAAAATAAATGAATAATATAATTATTTAAAAGTAAAGATGTTACATCTAACAATTAGTAGCGAGTGTTATCTTAACACAATTTGACTTAAATAAGACCTTTATTCTAATTTTTCCATATATGATTGAAATCAATTTTAAACTATAGTAAGCCTAAATGAGATAGTAGACAAAGATTGTAATTGTCTATACAGGTTCTTAAAGCCTTCTCCGTCAACCATCCTAAATAGTTATTCATCTTCAATGACAAAATTAACAATTGTTTTTCAACAACCTTTAACATTATACCTTTGGTTGTTTGCAACATGGCTTTCAAATATATGCGAGTTGTTTTATTGGGATCATTAATGACACCATAAGAATATTTTAGATTTTCTATTTAATGTGATTAAATAGGTTGGATGTGCAATGTGTCTTTGGATCACATTTAAACAACTTACCACAATGGTTACATGTAGCAATTAGATTAGTAAATAAAGGAATTTTTTGTGAGAAGTAATCCCAGATAATAAAAGTTGTTTGTTTACTATTAGCACTTTATTTTCTATTTGGGAAGAGAATCATTGGGAACAACTCTTATAACTTTTTAATTATAGTTATTGATGAAGACTCAATAACAAAGGATAAAAAGAATAAATGTAGGAAGGACAACAATATTTATGATAGTTTGCTTCAACTATAAGTTGCATCAAATTTTCATTTTAAGTCACTCTTAAAAGGTTCCATCATAATCAAATTAAACAAGTATTCTTATTAACATTTTTGGATATATTGAATACACCAAGTCAATCTCAAAAATTAATTATTAATATCTTCTTAAAATTAGAAATTTAAGTATTCTACATTATCCCTTCTATCTATACAAAAATATAATAAAAAGGATAGCTCTTAAAGAAAGTGTAGATAATTCTAATGCTCTTTTGGCTAACGTTATAAAGTGAAGAGTGTAAAGATGTTTTCTTTCAACATGTAAAGTGTTTTCATAGAAATTTCTCATGTGTGAATTTGGAAGAGAGGTAAGAATCATTATCCTTCTTAGTTGAAATCCTTTTCTTTCATAGTTTATAAAATTTTATCCTTTATGTAGTTATTGATTTTGTATCTCAAAGATTGATTGTTAGATTTTTTTTTGACCATATAAAATTATGGTATTTAATCTTTTATAGAGAGTTACTTTAATTAGTTTTGATTTTTTTAATATATTTCTTTTAGAAACATTGATAACTAAGATATCTAAAATAATATATTTAAAAGATAGTATATAAAATTAGTTGTTGTTACATTATTTCCTTGTAAATATTTGTGTTGCTTTAGAATCAACTTGTAGTATGAAATAAATCCTTTTCAAATAAAACTTTTCACATTAAATTTTCTATAAGATTGATTATATCATTTCTAGTGCATCTATCTTATATACAATTAATATTAGCTCTTTAAATAATATAAAATTTAACACATAATTATTACTTTAAAACTTAAGTTAACTTAATCTTATTTATTATACTAAAAAACACATAATAAGATCATATAGCATATTTAGATTGTCGTAAGACTAAATTGTATGGGTCATCAATGTTGATAACGTAACATGAAAATAAATTTCATTAACAGGTAATTAAGGATAAATAAATAAATCACTCACAAATTCACATTGTGATAGCTCTTCTAATTCAAAGAAACTCTTTTTATAAAAGGACATGTAGTCCTTCTTTTGCCAAATTGTGGGACTCATGGTCATTTCTTTGATTACGCGACTCTATAACAAATAGTAAGTACTGTTAACATTAACTTCATCATAAAAACAAACAACAATAAATACACACAGTTGACTTACCGCAAAGAAAGAATTAAAGCAAAAGCGGTCAACCCCTCCAGTTCTATGATATTCATCAAGCATGAAGAAACCAATTGCAAATAACATAACATAAAAATACATTGTAACTATTTCAATTTACAAACTATAATTCAATACAAATCAAAGATTATACAAAGAAATGTACCATGTCGTTAACTCTTGACCTGTGACTTAATGAATGCAAGTCAGCCCTAGTCAATATTAGGTTTTTGATGTCAACAACAGCACTGCAACAGGATAAAAAATAAATGCTCAAAGTAATTGACTTAAATAAGTTAATTAAGTAATGGTAAGTATCACTAGTTCATTATATATTCACTTATCGATTTAAGTACAGTCCCTGCAATGAACACATTATTGTATATATCTTCATTCCATCAAGGGGTATGTCTTCAGTAGCACTGGCTTTGTCTTCAGCACGAGCACTAGGTTGGTCTTCAGCAAAAGGAAGTAGTACTGACCAATGGTTTACTTTGTGCACTTGTTCTTGCATAATTCTAATTTCCTTCTGCAGATCATATAGCCTCTTGTGATTGGCTATAATTTGCTTTTGGGAAACTTTATGTTGTTGAAGAATTGTTTCTCATTCACTAAAAGAAGGGCCAGTACATTCATGTTTTTCATGTGAACTAACACGTACGGCTTCAATAACAATATCCAACCTTCATTCTTCTTCAGTCAAGAACCATTCCCATGAAATCTGAAATACAAAATTATTTATTATGATAAACAAATTAAGACAAAACTATCAACCACAAAGTTAACAATATAATCCACCTCAGCTAATAAAAAAGCATCATGTATCTTTCTTGACTGAAGGTTTACACACGACCATTGCAAAAATCGAGAAAAGCGAAAATTATTTCCCGCTTTGTCAAGCCCAGCATGTTCAACTGCCCACAGTTGTTGCACAAAAACATTAGTGAATAAAAACCTTCGCTTTAAGATTATGAACATTACATTATATCGTCCATTGTCCTGAATTTTGAACATACCTGCAATACAGCAACACAACCAACTAAGTATGTCTGACACAAATTCCTTTGTTGGTAATATACTTTGGAAGCCCGAGTTATACTGGAAACAACTGATTCATGAACTGTACCCCCCAATTGTACATGTGGAGTGCATCTAAATTGTCTAAAAGTCTAAAAGGAAAGTTACAAAAATTCTTATAACTCCTAAGAAAATAAAAAAACAACAAATGAAAGAAAAATGTATAACCTACAAAAATCATCAACATTTTCTCTCAGCCTAAATTTTTCATCAGTCATTTTCTTCATAATATTACGTACATTAATGTCCTCTCCGTCAAACAACTGATTCACCAACCCTT
>Ga0123342_1002599_pt1 | contig 29832 bp, 15 predicted proteins | sample Turbeawhitnodule_FD_89960 | JGI IMG/M metagenome (GOLD analysis project Ga0123342, IMG submission 89960) | Root nodule microbial communities of legume samples collected from Mexico - Turtle bean Mexico white nodule | ecosystem: Host-associated > Plants > Roots > Nodule | place: Mexico: Nepantla... | reverse complement strand
TTGCAGCAATGAAGGCTGTCCAACAAAAAAAATAATTGCAGCAATGAAGGCTGTCAAGAAAAATGATTACAGCAATGAAGGCTGTCAAGGAAAATGATTACAGCAATGAAGGCTAAAAAAAAATAAATTGCGGAAGCAGAGTAGGTATCAGAGTCATTTTGAGCCTATCCTAGCGAGTATTTGTTGGGCCTATCGTGCCACCCGCTATCGGGCCGCTATCGGACCACCCAAAATATATAGTTCCACGCACGAGCTTCTATCTATCACTCTCGGCGTGAGGGGAGTGTGTTGGAGATCCCACATCGACTAGAGATAAGGACATTTCATAATATATAAATGGGTGCAAACCTCACCTTATTGAACCGGTTTTATGGGACTGAGTTAGGCTTAAAGTCCACTCTGTAATAGGTTTTAATAAAGGAAAGTAAGCACAACCAAAAAGCTTTGAGAAAAAAAATAAAAATCTTAATCTTTATTAAAGAGAACAAAATAAGGTATTGCAAAGTTTAGAGAGGCTGTAGGAAGCCTATTTATAAGATGTACAACAGGGGTAAAGGCATAGTCCCAACATTGTAAAGGAAGAGAAGCATGATGCAATAAAGTGAGACCCAAATCAACAATGTCTCTTTTTTTTCCCTTTCAACAGCATCATTTTGATGATGTGTATGAGGACAAATGAAATGAGTCTGTGATTAATACCATGATGGGCTTAAAAGTTAGTAAAATGTTGATATTGTCCACTGTAATCAAATTGAATATTTTTTAATTTTTGAATTAACCTTTAACTCAACCATTGATTTGAAGGTTTGAAAAAAATCAATGTTCTAGCTTTAGATTTTATTGGAAAAATCCAAGTGAACCTTAAATAGGTATCAATAAAGGGCACATAATATTTATATCCTACATGAGGTAAGGTGAACAGGTCCCCAAAGATCAATGAACTTAGTTCTAAAGGAGAATAGACAAATTTAACATGAGTCATTACAATTTGCATTACATGATTGTTTGGATGACCAAGTCTCTTGTGCCACAAGCGGACATTGTTTTGTACAGAAGACAAATTGACAATATTTGCTTTATTTGTATCAGCTTTAGCACTACTAAACAAAGAGCTAGTTGTGGCCGAGCAACTGCGAAATTTAGTGGTTGATTGCAATTGAGGGGGATGAAATCAATTGTCATTTTATTTGAGAAAAGTTCTTGCCTAAAGAAATATGTACTGAGTTTGTTGGATCCAGTGATCAACTTGCATGTGTTAACAAAATCCTTGAGATTGTCATTTATTTGTTCTAAGTTTGGCACATATAATTTGTATGCTCCAACCTGAGAGAGACTATAATAGGTCTTCTTAAATGGACTTTATTGAAAAGCTGATGTGCTTTGTGCTGTACCTAATTTGTAGATATGACATGTCTTATTCTTTTGTCTTTCCTCTCATTCATTGTATCTGAACTTCCAATGTCATTATAAATACGAGAACCTGAGAAGGGGGAGTCAAGCTCTCTAATTTATTCTCTATTCTTTTGTATTCATTTCAAGTCTAAGAATATGCACATTTATAGAGTAAGAAGGGGGAGTCAAGCTCTCTAATTTATTCTCTATTCTTTTGTCTTCCTTTCAAGTCTAAGAATATGCACATTTATAGAGTAAGATTTTATCCATGTTTATGGTAAAGGTGATCATAGCCCCCTGAAACCTCGAGCCAAGTTTTAACGTAACAGCAATTTGAAGCCATCTGACTGTGGTTTAGAGGGGCAGTTAGTGTTAGTTAGGGCTGTCATTCTGACTTTTATAATTTACGAGAAACCAATGCTTCTTGGTGGTCCTTTCACAAGGATAAACCCTTGGAAGAGAAAAGGAGAATTCTTTCACTCATTTTCTGTAGTCTGTTCCATTTCATTCTGCAATAATCAGTTTTTTTTAGGTTCCTAAACAGGATAGACAGACCACAATAGTTCAGTGAAACCTGTCTTAGTAAATTGTTGATAATATCATTCATTATAACTAAAGGTTTTGGCTCTTCTGAAGTGAGAAATGTACTGTAGAGGAGGATTAAGTGTAGGGTGACGAGAGTTGATCTGGAAATTAACAGTGAGATTTAAACTGAACTGCAACTCAACTCATGAATAGCACGTGTGTGTCTTCTCAAAATTTCCCGTATTTGTTTGGCCTTACTTTCCCCCAGAAGGCAATCTTCTTGGTTCTTCAGATTTCAGATATAATTCTTTATTAATTTTCTGAGCAAGTTAAAGAGAATTATGGCACTCAAGTTCCATGGTTGAATTATATGATACAATACATTTTTGAGTTTTTCTTTTTTGGCTTAGAGTTTGTTGATGATGGTGTTGTTTTGGTATTGATGCTATGATGGACTTTTTAATACTGTCTTATTTAATCATCACTTTAAAAAGTTATAGTCCATTTTAATGTGTGAATCATTCCATAATGTTTTCTTTTGTTGTTCCCTGTAGCTCGTAAAACTTCCTCGTTCACCAACTGTTGATGAAATTCTGACAAAGTACCTTGATCACAAATCAAAGAAGGATGGCATGTAAGAATTGATGGATAGTTAAAAATTCTTATCCTTCCTCCCTTTCTATTCTGGCTTGATAGTTTTATTATTTATTCATCTCGTACATTTAATTGTTTCTATTAGATGCAAGCTTGGGACACCTTATACTAACGAGGAAACCATGCACTATTTCTGTGTGATAACAGGGCTCCTGATTCAATAGGAGAAATTTTGAAAGGAATAAGGTGTTATTTTGATAAAGCATTGCCTATGATGCTCTTATACAAAAAAGAACGCAAACAATACAATGATGCAATTGTGGATAATGTATCTCCCTCAACCATTTATGGAGCTGAGCATTTATTGCGCCTCTTTGGTATGATTATTACTCTTTGCTGATCCTAAGTGTATTTGAAAAAAGGATATTGTGCTCGTGAACACCCTGTGTTTGCATTGTCTTGGTGGTACACGCTTACTCTTTATCCTCACTTTTGATTTTTTCCCTTAATTTGAGTGGTTCTAATAGTTCACTCTTTATCTGCTAAATTAAAAGACATTACTCTTCATCCCTTCTCTCATGTTTTTCTTTCTTTCTTTTGAGGGTGATTTTGAGTTAGTATTAAGAGAAGGTTCTGTCAGCTTTGCTTGATGAAAGTTGAAATTTTCACATTTTTTGTCATTTAATGTTTCATTGCTAGTTGCAAGAATATGATTTTAAGTTTCGATCCCATCAAAGTTTTAAGTTACCTAATTTTTTATCTGCCTGTAAAATGTAGACATCTCTGCTCATTTAATGTTTCCTGGCTAGTTGCAAGAGTTTAGTTGAGTTTCAATTCCATTAATGTATATTTGTGTTTCTAGTCTTTACGATGATGGAATATAGTTATTAGGAGCATAGCATTTGAATGTTACCCTGGATCAACATATCTTATTGGATTTTATACTATGTTTTGCAAAACGATCATGTATTTTTCTCTCTTGTTCTTGCAGTAAAGTTACCTGAGCTTTTGACTTATGTAACTATTGAGGAGGAAACATTGAATCGCTTGCAGCAGAAATTGCTCGACTTTCTCAAGTAAAAACCGAAACCCAGTTCATTCATTATATTTAGAAAATTAGACACTACTATTACTATGGAAATCCCATTACTTTTCAAAGTGTTCCAATACATACTGCACTATATAATCTGAAATAATGACACCATTGTCAAACTATTCGTTAATATATCTCCTCTTCGTAACCTTGATTACAATTTCATTTTGTAGCAACACATTGAAGTTAATTTCCATCTAGAAATCAAAAGAAATTCAGTTTTTAATAACTGTTCACTTACTGATATATGTTTTCGGTGATTAAGTGAATAAAGTAAAAGAAATGTGTACTTTCCCGGCATAGTTCACTTGTATCACTTTTCCGTTGGGGAATGTATTTCTTTTCCTGTCAGGCTAAATAGGGTAATTTTTTAAAAATTGTTATGGTTAAGGTTTTGCTGCTGATGGTTTTTGTTAAAATAAAATTTTTGTAGGTTTTTGCAGAAAAATCAAAGTACTTTCTTTCTCTCGGCATACGAGGGCACCAAAGTCTCCGAAGGAAAAGGAAAGGGGAATGATGAATGAGAGGAAACGTTGAATCCTTGGTCTTCATCCTGTTGTACTCTTAATTGTTATAGACAGTATCTTCTTTCCCTTGAAAAATTAAGGGAAGAAACTCAATTGTTGTTGTAAGAATATTGACTAATTCATTCTTTAATTTTTAAAGTTTATACAAATACAATGAAAATGTTTGGTGGCTGAGGTATATATTATTTTTATATGTTACCTCTTAAGGTCTGGGAGGGATGAGCCGAAAAGGATCTCATGCTTGCATGTATCTAGCCTATAAGTTGGTTGGGCTATCCCCGAGTCTTTTTTTATTCATGTCAAACAAAGTAAAGTTATGCTCTGACATCGGAAAATAGTTTACCCCGTTCATTCATGAATTATAATGTCATGTCCATTAAGTCTTTTGGTTTTAGCCTAAATATTTAGAAAGCTTAAATTCGAATTCAGGATTCAGAGTGTATTTTCCGATTTAGAAAATATCTTTTAAATTTTAGAATTCAAAATACAATTTGTTATTATGAATTTTAGAGTTAAAAAATCTACTGATTATACAATTTACAAATAAAAAAAAATCCAACACTTTTTGGTTAAGAGTGATTTTGGATTTGGAAAGATTTATAAAGGTGCATAATGAAGTGAATATGGAGGTGGAGGAAGAAATTGCTTACCATTGAAATAAAGTATTATTTGAATTTGAGTTGGTTAGCCCACGCACAAATTTATCAATGAATGAAAATTGCTTTTAAGGATAAAATATTTTTGGTTTTTCATGATTTGGTATTTGGTTAGAATTTATTTCAGTGATTAGTAATTTTTTTTTTAAATGACGATATTTCTGTTCAAATCAAAATAAAATATAAAATTGATGATGAAATTTGTCACATTAAAAAAAGTAAGAGGATCAAAATTATAATTTAACTAAATGTAAAGGATGAATAAAACACATATTGTCTTTTTCTTTAACATAGAAGAAGAATATGAATTAGATTAACTAATAAAAAAACTAGTGAATCTGTTTAGCAATTAAGAGGACCCTACTGAGTGTACCCAAACTCTGGGAATGAGCACATTATGTGGTGGGGATGGCATAACGACGAACTGAATGATTCATTTTAATTTCTCTCTAAAGTGAGGCTGAGTGAAGAAGGAGAATCATTAACCTCTACGAAACAAAGCCATAGACTGTTATGATGGTCGGAAGCTTCTCTTAGAATTTCCTATCTCAAGATGGAAACGCTTCCTTACACGATCCCTTCTACTAAATTACACTCCCTTCGTATTTACACCCGTGCTACACCGATTCCATTTTCCACCCTCCCTTTTCGCCCTCCTGGAATTTCAATCAAACCTTTGTATTCCCCCAAATTTCTCATTCTCCCTCCTCGCAGGTATCGCTGCGTCGCTGACTCCTCCAATAATCACCACCATCACGACCATCAAGGTCACCACCACCATCACGACCATCAAGACCATCAAGGTCACCACCACCACCACCACCATCACCATCATCACCACTCGCACGGCATCGATGGTGCTAATCTCACTGGGCCCCAAAAGGCGGTTATCGCGTTCGCCAAAGCCACCAGATGGATGGACTTGGCAGATATCCTTAGAGAGCACTTGCATCTCTGCTGTTTCTCCACCGTTTTATTTGTGGCTGCTGCCATTTGCCCTCATACCTTACCCAAGCCACTCGTCAGGCCTTTTCAAAACTCTCTCATTTTCATCGCATTCCCTTTGGTTGGGGTACGAAACAATCTCCCCCCTCGCCCCCCTCCTTTCTCATTTTCGCTCTATTCGTAGACTGTTTTTACACTCTGCATGTGTGTTCGTATCAGGTTTCTGCATCACTTGATGCTCTTATTGAGATCAGTAGTGGAAAGGTGAACATCCATGTGTTAATGGCAATGGCTGCCTTTGCATCAATATTTATGGGAAACTCTTTGGAAGGAGGCTTGCTTCTTGCCATGTTTAATCTGGCGCATATAGGTGAGCTAAATTTTGTTTCACAAACCGAGGTTCAAGTTTCATGTTCTGCAAGAAGTTTGATTAGCTTGTGTGATGGATCCTGCAGCCGAAGAGCATTTCACCAGCCGATCGATGGTTGATGTCAGAGAGTTGAAAGAAAATAATCCAGATTTTGCCCTTGTTCTGGATACCAAGGATGATAAACTCCCCAATACATTTGACTTGGCATACAAGAGGATTCCCGTGCATGATGTAACTGTAGGATCATATATTCTGGTTGGAGCCGGCGAGGTAATTTTTTTAAAAATTTGTTGCCTCGTCATAATTTTGAAGTTTGAATGGGTTCAGTGTAACTTTGATTTTCTTCAGATTTTAGAAGAAGGTTAAACAGTGACTGATGTCTTGTGATTGATTTTTATGTTTTCAACTGGATAACCAGTTTTTACTGTAATCGTTAACTGATGTTCATAGTAATTCTGGTGATTTGGATATAGTTAACCTTTGCATTATGGTTTGTTACCTTGCTGCATAATGAATTAATATTTATGGCAATTAAATCATGATTCCAATTCTTTTTATTGCCCTTAAAATAATTACTAATAGTATGAGAAATATTTATACGACCAAACTTATTTTGCAGCTTAGTTTGATCCAGAGTACACCCAACTCTTCTGTAACAAAGTATGTCACCGGGTGATGAAAATGTTACGGATCAAATATTTGAATTCCCTTACAATATTACTTTGTATTAAAAGATTCAAAATGCCTCTTTATCTTTCGTCTTTTAAAGAGCATTCCTGGTCCTCATTTTCTATATCACCTTTTAATAAATGATGATTTTTCATGTTTCCCCTCCCCTCCCCCTGAAAGAGCAAAATGAAAAATAATTAGTTTCAGACAAACCTTACGTATCTTCTAATAAACAACACAAACTCATACAAACTCATACATGCACGATTTGGAATTTCAAGTTTTATACAGCAGATTATTGTTGAAGTATAATGGGGATGGTGTTGTGATTAGTCGGTACCAGTGGATTGTGAAGTATTCCAAGGCAATGCCACAATTACCATCGAGCACTTGACAGGGGAAGTGAAACCTTTGGAAGCCAAAGTTGGAGATAGAATTCCTGGCGGTGCAAGGAACTTAGATGGGAGGATAATTGTGAAGGTATGTTGAACTGTACATCAATCTCTAGGGATTTCAGCAATATTTGTATATTCTTCAAAATTTCAAAGTCTTGTGTTTATACTTACAATGGAAAAGGTGGTAATAATATTGGTAGTCTTGGAAAAAAATCCATGTCCCGTATTGGCTATAGATAAAGCAAATAAAGTGTATATGTGGGGGATAACCTGCATCTTTGTTGGTTTTGTGGGGATGATTTAGGGCCAAATCTACATTCTGAAAGTAATTAATTGCAAGTATTACATGTCATTAACCATACCTAGTTTTGAGAATATATTTTCATTGATGAAGATTGAAAATTAGGGAGTCATGCTCACAGATATGTATGGACAAGTTACTAGAGATTGTGGTACTAGTGTTTCTGTAATAGTTTGTCATGTTCAACACTTAAACTTATTTCTAAGTGGGTTTGGGTCTTGTTTAAAGTGTTTTTTTTTTCTTGGAAACTAATATATACAAAATTAATTGATTGCAGGTAACAAAAACCTGGAAGGAATCAACTCTCAGCAAAATTGTTCAGTTGACTGAAGAAGCACAGTCAAATAAACCTAAACTTCAAAGGTGGCTGGATGAATTTGGTGAACGATATAGCCAAGTTGTTGTGGTGCTATCCATTGCAATTGCTGTTATTGGACCACTTCTATTTAAGTGGCCGTTCATTAGTACATCTGGTAATTTTTGAATATTTTTACTCTAGTAGTACTGTAGTAATTATGTTTTTATCCTGTTATCATTTTTGTTTTTTTGTGTGGGTCAGATATGCCATTCACTCCTTTCCTTTAATAATCATAGCATAGAAACTCGGAATTAAAGTAGTAATGATCAAGCAAGCTACTTAAAATTACAGGCAAAGGTAGCCCTTGCTTACTAAAATCACAAAGGAAGAGCAGGAAAAAAAAATTACTATAGAGATTCTGCAAATGCACAAAATACCTCACTGCTTCCCAAAACCCTCACCATTTTTCAATTCATACACCTTCTCACTCTTCTTCCTCAGATTTATCCCACCTTAGTTAATGCCTTAATTACTCCCCTTATTCCTTCCAATTGATATTGTGCTTGCTATTTAGGTTGTTGACAACCTCTTTTGTCTCATTCTCTATTGTGAGGATAGGCACTCCAATTACCTTTCCGACTTTGTTCCTCATTTCATACACATGCAATCCTCCCTTCAACTTCAGAACCAGCTTTATTATGGGCATAACCTTTGTTTCTTTGTCTTTGATGGATTTGGGCAAGGCATGTATCGTGGTTTAACAAGTGGTACTAAAGTCTCCTATTTATTAATGTTATGCTACAGTAATTATAACCAATTTATAAAGTTCTCAATTCCCATGATTTCTGCAATCCTTTTGTTTAAAGGGTCTAGTATCCTAAAAGTATGTTGTTGCATATCTATATATGATGTAACTTCCACATTTCATCTTATTTAGTGTCTGATTGATGTAGCTTGCAGAGGTTCAATTTACAGAGCGTTAGGGCTTATGGTGGCAGCATCACCTTGTGCCTTGGCTGTGGCCCCATTGGCGTATGCTATAGCAATCAGTTCCTGTGCCAAAAAGGTACCAATTATCAACTCGATTATATAATTAATGTAAAAATATATCTAAAAATTTAACATCATATATGAAATTAGAGGTGTAAGCATGTCTTGATCCACCTGTGAATCCAATCAACTCAATCGAATTCAGTTTACATTTCAGTGGGTTGGGTTGGGTCATTGGTTGATCCAATAAAATTATAATTGGGGTATGTGTTGGGTTAATGAGTTTGAAACCCAATTAACTCAACTTAACTCAATATACATATAAGAAGAGTGCTAGGAATTCATTCCTTCTCGAACTCACTTTTAATGATTACAATTTATTGAAAGCTACTCAGAAGTGAAAATCATTGAATTGGACGTGGGTCTCAATTTTTTTGTAATTTCCAATAAATTTTAATCAATGAAAGATAGTGAGTCCAAAAGAAGAGTGTGTTTCTAGTATTTGTGTACTTACAATATTAATAATATTTTAATTCTATTAGTATGTTATGTTTTCATAACCCCAATCTACACACTTATTGACCAGTTTTGTCAAGTTGTCCAAAATTTGAAGTATCAAACTGTCCATATTCATCTTTATTATGTAAATCAAGTAATTGTTAAGGTTATTTGGGACAAGTATTACGCCATTTGCTACATGTATTTTGAATATATTTTGCTTGTGATAGTATTGGATTTGGAGAGTTAGACTTGTATTTTAATTTAGAATGTGCAATGTTTTGATTTTGAATAAGTTTAACTAATTAGACTTTTTTTATTTTAGAATATATTGTTATTATTATTATTATTATTATTTTAATAAGTCGATCTATTTACCCAACTCAAACCGCTTGACTAAGTTTAAGTTGCTTAACAAAAAACAGAAATCAAAAGACCCAACCCAACCCAACTATGTTTCATTGGATTTAGTCTTGCATTAGACCAAACTCAATTCAAGTCAGGCCACTTGCACCCTTTATGAAATTGCTCTTCAATTGTGAAGTATTTGCACTGCCATTATGATTTCATGTTTTTCATTTTTGTATTCACCAATATATTTTGAAGATTTATAATCCTGCAGTTTTTTGACAATCTTATACTCAATATTTATAATTTCCTAAATTAGTGGGATCCTTGAGTTTGTGCCCTAAGCCAAAAATCAAAGATGTTATTAGGAGTTAGTCCATTGGTGGGTTACCTGTATTGCCCATTCCATGCACATAGCCTTGAGCGTGATATGTGTTGGAAAGAACTTTAATTGTAGTTACCCCCAACTTGCCATAATTGTTGTCTTAGTGGGGTGTATTGAAACCTACATCACCTACAGATAAACATATAATGCTTTGACATTTCATAAGCAGGAGAGGATATTGGTTAAATCGGTGTATCGAAGGAAATGTTGAGGTAGAGGAAAATATGGTGATGGATTTTGAGGAAACTGAAAAGATTTGGAATGAAAATGGAAAATATACGTCACGACTGATGGATATTTTTTTTTGGTTTGTAAATAAAAAATTGTATACCCCTTTTGGCCATGTGGATACCCCATGAAGACACAAATAGATGCACAAGGGTGTTGACGTGACATATGTGTTGGAAACTCATCTTAATTGTGGTCACCCTTGACTTGCTTTAGTTGTAGACTCTTTGGACTCTTCTACTGTGCTAAGTTTGAGGTTGCTGTTTACTTCCACATTAACAAAAAATATGATATGGCCATTGTAATCCTTGTAAAGCTTAAGCAATCCTTATCGTACATGTCAATTTTATGGGGTCGAGTTATATCCTAAGCCAAATTTTAAGACCTTGTGACTACTGTTGTGAAATCCTAATCATCTAGACTGATATTAGCATCGAAATTTCTATTTACCCATTTTGAGAAAGATGAAAGAGCTTTCATTAATTGTCATGCAAAGAACTAGCTTCTAAACCTTTGATGTCAATTATTGTACATGGAGCAGAGTGTTTTTGTTTCTAGTGCTAATCTCCACAGCCACATTATTCTAAGTAATCATGTAAGCACATATATGAACTTAAAACTTGATCCGACTTGTGAATTGTGATTGAAGAAAAACTAAGCCACAAACAAATTTGATTTGTTCTATAATAAGGGAAAAAGTATTGTCTTTAAGATCTTGAAACTAACTTTTACTGCTTGACTAAAGACTCTCGATTAGGTCTGTCAATAATAAGGTGTATTGAATGGAATAATTTCATTACACAATTTAAGTCCTTTAGATGGTATATTTGTTGGTTTGAGTGAAGTAGAAAGTTTATAAAATTATTCCAAAATTTTAAGGATGGGATACTTTTTTTATGGTGGGTGTGACAGTTACCTCAATTTGCAGGGGATATTACTCAAAGGTGGGCATGTTCTCGATGCTCTAGCTTCTTGTCGTACTATTGCATTTGACAAAACAGGGACATTGACAACTGGTGGACTTGTATTCAAGGCAATTGAGCCCATTTACGGTCACCATGTTAGAAACAATGTATCAAAATTTTCTTCCTGTTGCATTCCCACTTGTGAAAAAGAAGCTCTTGCGGTTGCTGCAGCTATGGAAAAGGGTACTACACACCCTATTGGAAGGTAACACTTTGAATGTACTTTATTTTTTAATTTAAATTATAAACTCTCCTTTTACTAGCTTCAATTGTGGTTCTTGTGAGTTCCCTAAGAATTGAATTTTATTTGGCTAATGAAAATAGGAGATTTGGAATATATTATGAAACATAAACTAATGGGTTTATGGCCCAAATACCACTATAGTACACTAACACCCCTCTCAAGCTAGAGCATGTAGATTATATGCCTCAAGCTTGTTACACAAACATAATTCAGGAAATATTAGCTTGTTGTTCAATAGAACTAGTGTACATTACAAGAAAAAAGAACCTTTTTTCTCTAATAAATGACAATCTACCTCAATATGTTTGCTCCTCATGAAAAATCGGATTATGATAGAAAATTTCTATCAAATTCAGTATATTATGCAGTAAAAGGCAATAGAAAAAGAAAAGGACTAAACTACCAACCAAAGAAACCCTTTGAGCTCCAATTACAATTAAAATAAAACCCTTTCTCCAATATTCCTTTATTTTCCTATATAATAGATTCCACTATCTTTTCTCTCCTGTAGCTAACTCCTCCTTCCCATCTAATGTGAGAATGAAGATCCTGGGTATTTGGGTCATTGGATATACTCCTTAAAGGTTTCTCCATATTACTGCTTGAGATCCGTAGTACTTGGATTACAATCAGATTGGATTACAAAGGGCAATATTATTATCACAAAACTTCATTTGAGGGACCTCTACAAATTTTAATTCAGGAATAAATTGCTTGATCCAAATAAGTTCATAGGTGACCAAGGCCATAGCCCGATAGTTAACATTAACACTAGATCTAGCTACAATCTCTTGCTTCTTTTCCAATATACAATATTACGTACTACATGAACACATTATGTTGGGGTAGATGATGAATATCTATTCTGATCAGCATCTGAGTGGTTGACAGGACATTTATTTTCATAAAATGAACCTTGACCAAGAGATCATTTGAATAGTTGTATGAGTAGTTGCGTCCTAATGATCTTAGAGAGATTGAAGAAATTCCACTGAAACAACACAAGAAGTATCTGGACTTGTTATAGTAGTATAACTTAGCCTACAAACTATCCTATGAATCTTCCCAAATTAGTGAACGGCTTCCCCTAACCAAAATGAAGTTTAATATTGGTTATGTGCAATAGTTTGTGGGTTTTAGTAGTAACACAAGTGTATTGACATCACATTGTGGAGCAAGAAGAAATGCCATTGTGACCGCCTTGCATATCACTGGTCTTGTGCCATAGATTGGGCATAAAATAGGTGGCAAGGTTTCAACTATTCGCAAAGGCAGAGTCCATCACGGATCAGGTGGGCATCTATGGTTTGCCCTTTTGATGAATCAAAATAACAAAAAAGGTCTATTTGGGTTTGTAGGTCTCCCTAAAGAGACAATTGGGCTTTGTGGGTCTCCACTGTCGATCATGTTTGAATTGATAAACACTTAAAATCTCACATGACCATTTAAAAATAATTCAGGAGTAAGTGTTTTCCAAGTGTTGGTTTTCTCCTGTTTATTTATTTTATTCTTTTGTTTTTTACTTGGGTTTCCTTAGTTTAATTGGCCCAACACTGGTGAAAATTATTAAGTGGTTTTGGATTACCACCTGTCTATGGTCCCAATCAATGTTTATATAGCACATTCAAAATTCTCAATTTATGAGAAATAATTAATAACACTTGATTATGTACTAATACTATACAAAGAATTGTAGGACTACGGTGATCCAGGACCACTTAAGTAAATTTTCAACTCTAGTCTTTCTTTCCATGCCCGCCCAACCTTTTAGCAATCAATATGGCTTAAATTTCTTCCCTCCAAATCTTAATCATCACAAGTTCCTCACACTCAAAACAAAAGCTACTCCACTCCACCATTTTCAGCAACACCTCTAATTTCATAACAATTATTTCTTTAATTTTTTAGCCCTCTCATCTCAACCATTATGTGGCTTTTGGTATTTCCCCGCGATGCTATATGCTGTATGATAGTGGCTTTTGAGCTTTTAGAATATTAACAATGCTGTTTGTAGTCTGACATGCAAGAGAAATTCAAGGATCTTCAATACCCTCTTCCTTTGAGAAACAACACTTCAATATTGGACCAATTCAATTTTCAAAAGTATTGAAGTAAGCTCTTGGTCTAAAGTTGACGGAACAAATGTTTCTTCAACTTTTCAGAACAATTCTGATAACGTCTTGTTATGATAATATCACCAACATAAATTACTAGATAGAGATGTTATGTATATAAAAGATTGTAGGACTAGAATCAGAACAAGACATGCCAAATTTTTTAACATAGCTAAACTTTCAAACCAAGCATGAGGCAACCATAAAAAAATGAAATTTACAAACAATAGTAATTTCCCTTGAGCAACAAAGCTAGTTGGATACTTCGTGTAAATGTCCTTATGAAGTTCATTGTGAAGAAATGCATTCCTGATATCAAACTAAAAAACATAGGTCAATAATAGATTATAACCATGGGAAGAAGAGACATCAAAGGACATATTAGCTGTAGGAAAGAAAATATAATTATAGCCTTATTGTTGGCCATTAACTTGTGTGTATCTTTTAGCAACATGACACGCCTTAAGCTGATCAACAGGATTGACTTTAACAATGTAAATCCAAGGGCATGCAACAAGAGTTTTACGAAGAGGAAGGGGTACCAACCCTATGCGGCATTAGCACGAAGAATAGTCTTCTAGTTGACCATGGCCTAAAATCCATTTGGGATGTAAAAGAGCCTCTTTGAACTTTTAGTACTAGGGGACAAGAAGGAGAAAAAGCACAAGATGCCATAGTAGACAAGCTATGATGACTAATAAATTTTTAAATAGGATTAGGGTTATAAGTAGAACGAGTACTTTTTCTAATGATATGGAAATATCATCACTAGGAGATGGGTCGTCAATAAGAGTAGACGTTGGAGCAACAAGAAGTGAGAGTGGGAATAGCTTGGGGGGCTGTGTGATCTCTGCAGTGATAAACCTGTAAGGTTTGGGAGACTATAAAAGATGTTGTGTTGAGTGATATGAAAAGAAAGTGTTTTCAAGGGTAAGGTACAAGTAAAGGGTTGACATGGTTTGCTTGTACCTCTGTAGATTGACAAACGAGGTTTCTTGAATGGAATCATTAGCTTTGACTCTTGTTGAATCTAATATTTTGAGCAAAGAGGATTAGAAAGAAATCCTCTTCGCTACTTAAGAATGCATAATTTATGTAATGTAGGCTGAAGTTTACCTTTACTATAGGAAGTGAAAAAAAAGGAAAATATGAGTAAATTACTTATAACCTACAATAGCTAGGGATTCGAATATCTATTACTAACTCATTGAATGCTAATCCCTTCCAATGAGATTCTCCACAAAACAATTCAATTCTTTGAATGTTCAGTTATGCCATCTTAAATGTAACAATAAAAGCATGATATTAAACTGATTATCTCTTTTCAGTCCTTATGCATTTCTTTTTCTGTAAAATGAATTGCAGGGCTGTAGTTGACCATAGTGAAGGCAAAGACCTCCCATCTATTTCCGTTGAAAGTTTTGAATACTTTCCTGGTAGAGGCCTTACTGCTACTGTTAACAACATTGAGGTATGTTGTTATTGTATGTGTTGCTTAACCTGCTATCTATCTTGTTATTAAACTGCTACTTAAATATTCATTTTGCATGACATGAACATGTATTGTTTGTATCTCAAGCTCTTGTTGCATACATTTGTCATAGAGACCTCCATTTGTGTTTCATTATTTTGCATTGATTTGCCTTTATATATATTAGTGGAAACGTAGGTGTTGCTCGCCTGTACGTCTGCATTATGATCATGCTATCTTCTTTTATTTTATTGAGTTAAAAATTTAATGTTTATATTAATGTTTGTTTTATGTGTAACAGACAAAAAAAAAATTGGAAAGGATTTAGATTGGGAGGAAGAGAAACATTCTGGTGTCCTTACATGAATGAAAAATGAAAAGTTAAAATAGTAAAAGACAGATGAAAGGTTGAAGAAAAGGCAGAGAAGTGAAGTCTTATAGTGTGTGGTTACGTTTAAAAAAGTTATCATCTAAGATTAGTTAAAAATGTGGACAACAATACTGAAGTCTTTATGGGATGAGAGGATGTTACTTTTAAGGCAGTTTTGTGGATGTGACAGTTTCTTAGAGCATCCAAAGATAAATATGTGTAATATTAGGGTAAACCAGGAAAATAAAATGTATTCTATACACTAAATGAAATATCCTATTTTATATATATATATATATATATATATATAATATTATGGATGCTAGGGCAAGTGCTCTGTTCTGTATATATTATAATGGGACCCATTTTAGATATTTCCAAATATCAACAGTTAGTCACAAACAAGTTAGTTATAGTAGAGTATGAATAGTTATAATTAGTTAGAACAATTGGTGACTAAGTACCCATTATCCGCGAACATGTTTTTTTTTTTATAATTTATTTACATGTATACTGAACGGGTGGGGATGGATATTATGGTACCCGCACTATTGGGTCCCACTACCCATAAAATAATAGAAATACTCTTAGATTGAGGTAACTAAATTAATCTTTTCAATTAGAAATTTATTACTAAGATAGTTTTAACAAACTTGTTTTCTCTTTTAGGCTCTTTCAAAATTAAAGGTGGTCAGTGTGAAGTTATTGAAGAAGAAAATATCAATTGAAAATTTTCTAATTTTTATTTATTTGATGTAATTTACTTGTTAGTTTATTTTACTCATATTTTACTGAGAAATTTTTATTTAAATTTGTTTTATTGGAATTTAATAGACTAATTTGTATTTAAGTTTATGTTTTTGGACATATGTTTTATTTTTTGTTGCTAAAAAGTAGTACTTTTTGAATTTCTTTGAATGACCATAAATATCTGCAAGTATTTTTTAAACTCGTAGATAGTTGTCAAAGAGGGTACCCTGAGGTTCTTGGGAGTGCTTGAGTGGGTTGTCTACATGCAGAGCTGGTAGGGACTAGCTACTACCCGGTAGTTAGCTAGCTATTTAGAGAGGGTAGGACATAAGTTTAGCTTTGGAGGAGGAGCAGAAATAGGGATCACAATTGGATTCATCCATGATTATTACCTACAAAATTATGCACAATGGAGAGATGAATTAGTTGCTAAAACTAGTGCGGGTTTGGGTATTTAGTACACAGCTCACAATGTGCCCACATATTTAATTATTTGATATATAATAAATTTAAGTAAAAATATAGTGATTATAAATTAAGACAGTTGGAAAGTACATATATTAAAGAGTAAAGTAAATAGGGTAATTATGGTCTTCAAAACTTTTTTGCAGTCTCTACAAGTTCTTATATGTTCTTAAACAAGATTTGTAGTGTTAGCACTGTTGTTTGATAATTTAATATGACTCAAGGTGAAGTAAACTGCCAAATTTTAAATTTCCACCTTTCTATAGGATGCATTTACTTCATTATGTATGCACTTCATTATGTATGCACGTTGACAACATTGTTATTATAGGTATTCATCACCGTGGCTTCACTCCAATCAAGCATGATTTTGTTACCCCTTATAGATAAAAGATCTTAGGTTAACTCCAATGCTTCATGAAGTAGTATAATCCAATAATGGTAATGTGATTTCTTGAAGGAAGTATGCAATGGATATTTTAGATAAAACAAGCTTAATGAGCACTACATTGTTGGAACTTTTGCTTAGTTAGCACAATCCAAGAATGGTAATGTGATTTCTTGTAGGAAGTATGCAATGGATATTTTAGATAAAACAAGCTTAATGAGCACTTTTGTTTAGTTAGTGAGAGTCTATCTTCAACCCAAAGATATAGGAAAGATTGATTGAGAAACTGAATTATCTCACAAGTCTTCCTTTATGATACTTGGATGCAAATAATCCACATTCTGAAGTATATTAAGGGGGCTCCAAGGAAGATTTCTTATATGAAGGCCAAGGTTGTACTTATTATCCATAAGGTATATTCTAATGCAGATTAGGTAGGCTCTCCTACTAACAGGAGGCTTGCTTTCTATTATTGCATTTTTATTGGTGATAACATGGATGCAAACAATGGGTTTAGATATTAGCATATGATTTATCTAATAGGCACCCAATAAATCATGTAATTCATCCTTAAAAGCTATGGAGGGAGAATAAAAAACAAAGATGATCCACTAAACATCCCGTACTACTCAATGTGGGATGCAGACACCCCATATTATTGAAGTCCCTATCACAGCATCATTCCTAACAGTTGAGTATCAGTTACTAACACTAAACAACATTTCATTCGATGATATTTCACTGAATCCTTTACCATTTAAAACTCTCTCTTAGTAACATTGTTCGAAACATTGACAACTAGTTTTGATACCTAATAACTTAATAAGCACTTGAGAAACCCTGCCTGGGTACTTCCATGACCCCGTAAAGTTGCTATCCACTTAAGTTTGGGTTTGAAATCAAGGCATTTTCTTTTATATGCAGGTATGTGGACAATTAGTGTAGTATCCTATCTAAACACTTTTCATTGTCATCCCTGGGTAGAAAGAAGCATCGTTCTTATCAACTAAGAACTAATCATCTGCTCTTGTAAAAAGAGGGAACTCTCGGAGAGATCTTTCTCCTTTTGTTTATTTTCAAGAAGAAGTAAACTTATTATTTCTTTTGAGTTTCTTGAACAAGGTAAGCTAACTAACAATCAAGGATTTCAGCCTCGTTATTGGGAGGGAATCCAGCATTTCTAAGCCTTAGCACATGCTACATCAGTTTATGCAAAATGCAGGAAATTCTTGAGGATGGAGGGGCAAATGGGAAAGTCCTTTGAGAAAATATTTAATGCAGCTTGGGGCTAAATGGGTGGAGGAAACTCATTGCAATCTATGGAACCAGAAAATGGCTGTATAGAGTGTTCGAAAATAAAAAACCAGACCCATTGAGTCTTCTGTATGCTATATAGAACTAATTTCTGTAATTAAGAAACCCATGAGAAGGAGAATAAACCATTTTTTAAAGTCTTGTTGACCAATAAATATTGAAGTTGCATAGATTATTTGAACTGACCAGTTAGCATTAACTAGGGGGGAAATATAAAATGAGCGCAAGACGATAATTCCATATTTATTTGTTGAACCAACCAGTCTTCTCCATTTTATGTAAGATTTCGGCTAAAACCATACAAGAGTTGTAATATGCCTCTTTACGAGTGTCTAGTAACCATGTAAGCAGTATAATTGGTGATTTGACAGCAAAAACAATAATAAATTCCATATGGAATATTATTTCCAATTCCACAGGATCCAGTAGCTTAGGTAATGATTAAATTTTCGGTCCAATTTAGATAAGCTTTTTCATAAACAGTTATAGGAGAAGAAAATAAAGAAAAATGAAATGATTTTTGCCATATGCTAAAATTAGCTTGTATATCAAACTAATTTGTTGAAGTTTTTTTCGTTCGTTTTAATTTATCAAAAAGTTGATTTTAAATGCATGGAAGGTGTAATTTTAGCTTACGAGAGAAACTTATTTCACTTGTTTTTTTTTACTTGTAAGTTTTGTGGAGAAGCTTATTGAAACAAAATCTTAATGTTGGTTTATTAGAAATATATTAATTCATACTTAGAATTCTCATTCCTGTAGATAAAAAGATAGAACTTCCTTTAGCTTACATAATAAACTTTATAGCTGAACTACAAACATTTCTTTCCACCCAACATGGATAAAAGTAGAAAACGAGGAATTGATTATAGTTCCCATTTTATGAAAAAATGTAAATGTCTTGAGAAAAAATTGGTCCCTTGGACAACTAACATCGAAAAGTAAAATAATTGGAATATTTTTCTTCTCATATAGTTTATTTGTGAAATGACAAGTAAAATGACTCATTTTTTGTTTTGTTTTATTATAGTCAGGAAGGGAAAGTGCCAAACTATTAAAAGCATCACTTGGGTCTATAGATTTCATCACTTCTTTTTGTCAATCTGAAGATGAGTCAGAAAAGATCAAGGAAGCGGTTAATACATCTTCTTATGGAAGTGAATATGTTCATGCTGCCCTTTCAGTTAATCAGAAGGTGGTACAGTGTAATCTACTCATCTTTTTTTTTTTTCTGGGAAAGAAGGGATGATGCTTTAAGCTTTTTCATAGATCTGTCTAGCTGGAGAAGCTAACATCATACCCAAATCTTCGAACTTCTTTGGCCTGTTTACACCCCATCCATTAAGTAAAACGCATTGAGCCTTTCACATTTGATATGTTACCGTCTCACTCTCAGCAGTCTCCATCTGAACCTAACTTACTGATCTCTTGATGCAGGTAACATTGATTCATCTAGAGGATAGGCCTCGTCCTGGGGTTTTTAATGTTATTCAAGAATTGCAAGATGAAGCAAAGTTTCGTGTGATGATGTTAACCGGAGATCATGAGTCTAGTGCAAGGAGAGTTGCAAGTGCTGTGGGCATCAATGAGTTTCATTGCAACCTGAAGCCTGAAGATAAGCTGAGTCATGTGAAGGATACCTCAAGAGATATGGGTAAGTTCCTTGATAAACGTTTCTTTTTATGGATTGTCTTGTGAAATGCATACTTATGTTTATTAAATTTTTTTGGTACTTGCACACTAATGGTTCCTCACCGATAAGTTATTTTGGTCCCCGCTTGTAGCTTCAACTATGCAAGTAATTTGTGCAGAACTGAAGCTTAAAATATTACCTTTACATGCTTCACTTTCAAGTCTCGTTTTGTGGTACCTTTGTTGATAAGTTATGAGATTCATCATTTTTTTATGATGAGTATTTTCTTAACTAGGTTCCTAGATAATATTTTGACTATATTGCATGGATGTCTTTTCCACGTATGTTCTGTCCTATTAAGCCATTTTGTTTGTACCTCTGACAGGGGGAGGCCTAATTATGGTGGGTGAAGGCATCAATGATGCCCCAGCACTAGCTGCGGCAACTGTTGGGATAGTTCTTGCTCACCGTGCTAGTGCAACAGCCATAGCTGTTGCAGATATATTGTTGCTTAGAGAAAACATTTCTGCAGTGCCATTTTGTATTGCCAAGTCTCGCCAGACAACTTCACTGGTAGTTTAATAGCAGTAGTTACAATACATTATTTCGTCAGCTCTTGGATGCTGCTGACTTATATCTGAATGAACGTGCAGATTAAACAAAATGTTGCTTTGGCATTGACGTCCATAGTTATGGCTTCCCTTCCATCAGTTTTGGGATTTCTGCCATTGTGGTTAACGGTATGAAAATTCAATTTAAATTATCTTTCTGCTATTCTGCTGTAGAACGTTTGTATGCCTTTGGTGGCACTATGTCCTAAAGTTGCGAATGGCTTGAATAAGCATATTTTTGTCTGGTTGCGATAACAAATCTCTGAAATCACGATCATTTTAGTAAAGATTGTCACTGGCTGTGGCCTTACCAATATCACTTAGTTGAGGCTACTCCCCACCCTTGGCGTAAAAAAAGAGTAAATCGAATTTAATAGGTGCTACCTCTATAATTAAAGTATACTCGGCTTAACTTATTTGCTGTAGTGATTGTTTAGATTGTCGTTCCCGGCCAGGTAATGTATGTTGGTTGTCCATTGAGACGAGCATCTCAATTGTATCTTTTGATCTAAAATAGTTTTGGAGTTTCCAAACGGTAAGACAGACATTGCCTTAACTACTTTGAATTATTACATCTCTCAGAATTGGTACCTTAATTGCATGATTTTCTTCTGTTCAACTTGTTTTCCTTGGTTTCTCTATAATCATGCCTCTTATTTATCCTTTACATGCATGCAGGTTCTTTTACATGAAGGTGGAACCTTGCTTGTCTGTCTGAATTCCGTACGTGCTCTGAATGAGCCATCTTGGTCCTGGAAGCATGATATCTTACATTTGATTAGCCAGATTAAATCTAGTCTTCTGTCTCTCAAGCAGATATCACGGGCTCAAACAGTATCATAACGCCGAATTTGTAATGTTTGTAGAATATTGCACATTTTTAGTGTATTAAAAAAATGTCATAAAGGCATCTTTTCATCTCAGAAAATTGAACTATGCCTTCTGTTTGAGGTTGGTTTCGCCGTCTTTAGTCCTCTATTTCCCATTCAAATGGAATAAGAAAAAGGGAATTTAAGGGAAAAAAAAATGTGCATATACATTTCGCAGTCATAAAATAATATTTGACATGAAGAAATATCGACGAAAAAAGAGTTTACTACTAATCGACCTTTGAAATTACATCTAAGCATTTACTTTGCGATGAAAGGCTTTTCTTTCGTGACCTGGATAATCGCCTAAACAGTAAAATACTACGGTTTTTCTAACATGTGTGCAAGTAATTTTTTAATTAGAATTGTGTTGATGTAAAAATCCACAAGTCATTTTGATGCATTTCTTTCCATATTAATTAAGACATATTTAAGTTTTTATTGGAGTTGTTGATCGATTTCTTATCATATTTCATTGATTAACTTTCTTTACATTTATTCTTTTCTCTTTTTAGTTTGATGACAAATGTATTAAATAATTAAAGGCTGATCTAAGTAAATGGCAAGTTGTTTTATTCTAGGTATAAATGCATTCTTTGTCCCATGTAAGTAAATTATTTATTTTTCTCAAATTGATAATAACATTGAATCTATGGTATGACATGTACACTACATTTTGTGATGTGACAATGTCATATGAAATGATAGTCCATTGGAAGTATATATTAATCGAATGAGCTAATGATAATGGCAATTTGTGATGTTGCAACAATTTCATTTGTCCACTTTATGGCATGTTATGCCATTTCAAAATAATATCTCACAAAATGCAATATGTCAATTTAAAAATTAATAACGGACAAACTATTAGTTGTTGAATTAGATTTTGTTGATTTGAAAAGGGTAAAGACCTAATCATTAAAGTCACCATTGTGTAAGACTATCAGATTAAAAAGCAATAATCTCTTAGTAGTGAAGTATCTTGCACAATCCCTCACCAATTTTCCACAATTTGTTGTAGTGGCCTGAGAAGGAAAGAAAAACCGACAACGAAAACGTAAAAAGTGAAACGAAAGGGCTTGTTGGTTCATTTTGTTTACCTCCTTCTGCTAGAACTCCAATTTGTGCTTCGTATAAAACCACAAATTTAAATGTATTTCTCGATATAAGAAGAAGTTAAAGTGTAGATTTTCTCAATAGTTCTTTTAAGTCTCGTCTCCGTATAAAAAAAATTGTGTCGAAGTAAATGAATGCATCAAATACCAAATACATAAAAGCCAATTATTTTGAATCACCTAAGCAATTATAGTTTGAAAGTTTAGATATGACAGTGCTTTAAATCTATATGCCTCCAAAAAAAACTGGTATTGGCAATTACATGTATGTAAGTCTTTAATTGAAGGTTTCATAACACGGCAGAACCTTGCGTTACGTTACAGTTAATTTGACTGCTACCTCTGAAAGCAATTATAGCCCAAAATTTATGGTCGTTGACCATTCAGAGGTTGAAGCAGAGAGATCCACTGTTGGTTGTAGCTGCTTTTATACTACCCTGCTACTTCATCTCAAACTAATTAATTATACCTCAAATATTATGGTTGTTCACCACATCAATCTCAGATAAATTGCTTTCTTCTAAACTTCTACCTGCTGTTTTATTGTCTATTAGGGAAACAATATCATTTTATATCATTTTAAAAAATTAAAAAATAAATTATTGTTTAACTTTTATACTAAGTGGTGATAGCAATGTACAATGATTATATAATGTTTTAGGAGAAAATGCAATTTCATAGATGCATTTCGTATTGTTTTTATAATTGAAATGAAATTGATGTTTTATTGAAAATTTACGGTGACATTTAATGTAACCATTATTTTACCTAAAAATGGAATAAAAAATATAACAAAACTGGATTAACTTTTTTAAAATGTATAATATGTATTTGAATTAGTTCTTGTAGTCCTAACAATATTAATTTGAATTAACTATTTTAAACAGGTTGATCCACTTATAAATAATTTTTTATAAAGTTCATTGTTTTATAAAAAAATTCAAACAAACTTAAATAATAATTTTTTGTAATTATTAAATAGAATATAAGTATTAAGTCTTTGTCTATCAACACTAAAAAATATTAAAAAATAGAAGAAGAAAAAAACTTCATTGTCTTTTTTCATTAATATTAAACAATATTGAAATCTTGACCGTATAAATCTATCAAAGTTTCATCACTTTTAGTATTTATTTTATCCGTAATAAAAATTTAAAAACATTTTTAACTAACCACAATGATTTTTGAAGTGATATAAAAATTAAAAATAAAGTTGTAATGACAAGTTAAATAAATAATTTGGCTCTTCAAAACAATAAAGGTAATTTTGAGTTAAAATGAGTAGTTAAACGTTATTAGAAAATGATAATTACTTATCATAAGAAAACTAAGATAAAAGTACATTAATGAACAGTTATAGTTATAGTTATCGAGACACTCAACACTCAAAAATCATCTCAAAAATAGTTAGATAACAATAATTTTGATCGAGGTTCGCTTCTTCCAAATAAGTTTTTCCCTAATTAGTATAGAGTATATCTACGTCGGATTCAAGGTGATTGAATCCACTTTTTAATGTTCTCTCCTTTACAAATCAAATAAGGGAGGTTTAAATTTGAATTTTAAAATTAGATGAACGAAAACGTAAGACAAAGTACAAAATAGACCGTCTAATGAGACAATTGTCTAATAGGTAAGCATTATTGAGAATTTTTCGTTAAATTGAGAAAGGAAAAAATATTGTATGTTAAATATATTATTTCTCACTATGTATGCACTAACAATCTCTTTAATACACATTAATGCTTCATTTTACCAAAATTCCTACCTTAGTCTAAGAAGTCATGACTTCAGTGAACATTCGACTCAAGCTATGAGAGAGAAGATAGATGCATTAGAAAGAAACTCAACATGTGAGATTATTGACAAATGAAAAGACAAAAAGATTGTAGGATGCATATGGGTTTGTTGACTCGTATAAAACTATATTGGTTGCAAAGGTGCATAGTTAAACGTATGACATTGACTATGTGAGATTTTTTCTCCTATAGCAAACATGAATACAATTCGAGTTGTTCTCGGTCCAGTAGCTCATTTTAGATGGGACTTACATCAACTAGATACGAATAATTTTTTCTTCATGAAGATTTAGAAGAAGAAGTGTACATGAATATTCCACCCAGATTTGAAGTTCATATTGCAAAGAATAAGGTTTGCCTCCTAATGAAGGAATTATATGGACTTAAACAATCCCCAAGAATATAGTTTGAGAGATTATCAAAAGCAATGGTTTCTTTAGGATATAAACAAAGCCAAGAAGATCATATTTTGTTCATAAAACACTCTAATAGCCTTAAACTTACATTATTGTTTATTAATATTGATGACATGATTATTGCATGAGATTATAAAACAGAGAAATGGAACTTAAAGGAAAATTAACAGCCCAAATTTAGATGAAAAACTTGGAAAAACTTATGTATTTTCTTAAAATAGAGATTGCTTATTAAAAAAAAATGATTTTCAATTTCCAAAAAAAATATAATTTTGATATTCTCAAAGAAATAGGTAATCTGTGACGTAGACCCTAAAGAGTCTCTATTTAACGAAATCATGAAATTGGAAGTGAAGAGAGTTCTCCTATAGAAAAATCTCAATATCAAGTATTGGTAGTAAAACTCATTTATTTATCACATATGATACCAAACATGGTTTACTAGTTAGTTTATGCATGATCAGATTACTATTCTTCAATACTTGAAGTCAAGTCCAGGAAATGGACTACTATTATGTAGGTTCTATTATTGACGAAAAATTTACCTCTAGGTATTGTATGTTTATGGGAGAAAGTTTGGTCACCAAGTGAATAAAAAATAAGATAGAGTATCTTCAAGTGCATAAGCTGAATTTTGAGTCCTTGATTGGATGTGTGTGAAGAAATTTGGATAAATATCATATTGGATGACCTTAAAATAAAAGTTAAATAGGGATTAAGTTTCATCTTTCTCATTCTCATGTATTTTGATTAGCATGTTAACATTAAATTCTTTGATTAAAATTGATGCCTGTATAAAATTCATTTATATCGATTTTTCGCATATAAAATTATTAAAAATGTTTACTAATTATCGATTTCTCGCATACTTATAAAAATAACTTAGAGTCACGCTCAAACGTTAATAGCAATTAACATTTCAAGTCTATTTTTTAGCACTCAAATATGTTTAAGTACTATTGTTTAGGTTAGAACCCTAAAAATACTTTTCAGTCATATTTAAGATTCTATACAAAATAACAATACCAATAATCAATTAAGAACAAAATATTATATCATATTTAAATATCATCTCAATACATAAGAGTTCGAACAGATTACTCTTGATCCCAAAGGTAGAATTAGCAACACATCTTTTAACACATTTTATTCTCCTAATTTGGGTTACAATTCACTCAACGATGTTCTCCTCTGAATCTGGTCCACTAGGGTTGAGCCTATAGCCCCCTATTTAACCTAATTTACTAGGGTTAGGTGACTTCATGGGTCGCGCTAATGGGCTTAATGATAAAAACATAAAATGATCCAATTTGTGTGACACATTCTCGCTCAAGCGAGAAAGGTGTTGATTTCCAAAAATTTCACCAGAGTATTTTTGCTCAAGCGAGAATGAGCTCGCTTGAGTGAGAAACTCCATTGCTAAGTTGGACTTTTTTCTCTTTTTGTGCTTTTCGGACCTTCCAACTTTCTTCTTTTAGCTTATCTTATTCTCTTTAGCCTATTCATCTGAATTCTTCCCTGAAAACCTGAAATTAACACCAAATTTGTGAATAAAATGCTCTTATTCAAATAAAAATAATAAAATATGTAAAACGTTATAAATTCATAAATTATGGATTATTTTATATTTAAATTAATACCTAGTACTCATAAGTTCCTATATTTTAATATGAAATATTACAGAAATTAGGCACTTATTAGACATCCATATACAATTATATTGTAATAGTAAGTTAGCTACGTCCATTACTTATAAATCGATACAATATAATAGGACCAAACATATTGAAATTCATAGACAATTCATCAAAGATAATCTTCATAGAGGTTTAGTTAGCAAACATCTTCACCAAGGGACTTTTTCATAACAAATTTCAAAATCTTGTAGGCAAGTTGAAAATGATTGATAATTATTTATCAACTTGAAGGAATATGGTAAACAAAAGATTATTCAAATAAAAATATCCTGATATCTCTATGGTTAGGAGACAAAATATCCTTAAAATATACCTATTCATTTCAAATAATTTTATTTAATTGTTTAGAAGAATGTCATAGTTACACATACAAGAGTTGAAAATACAATTATTAAGAGAGTAATTAATAAAATAGTTTGTTCTCTCTTTCTCTTTTTAAATATAAGTATCTACGTAACATTCCTAATTTTTACCCATAGTAAAATAAAAGTAAAACAATCAATATATAATTTACATATGAACATATTCTATTATCTAATATTGCATCTCAAAATATATCCCTTTTCTTAGGGATTTTAATTTATACACAAAAGATTACGAACAAAACATTCAGAATAAAGACAGTTGTTCCTCTGGCTGCTCATTAAAGAGCTCTATCACTTACAACTTCATCAGCTCCAGTATAAATTAACACGATCATCACATATTAAATAAAACAAACACAAAACAAAGAAAAGGATAAGTTAACTATATAAAAATTTCTATATAATTTCAATTTCAAAATAATAAACATAATTCATCAAATCTCATACAATTTCTCAAACCATCAAGTGTCTATTAAAATTCATAATTCATCTTTCACATGTCAGACTTCTACTAACTCACAACACATAGACACTTGACTCTACTTCCGGAAGACTCGTGCATTAACTTATAGACTCAGAGATATGCACATGTCATACTATATCACTTAAAATCCATTATGTGCATAAATAATCTCAATATCATCTCTCTCCTAGTATGATAGGGTTAACTCATATAACAGGTCAAAGTAGTTATCTTTCAAACAACTTACCCATTCATATGAACCTCCTTCGACTCTCACCTCCTTAATAACTTCACATATATGATTTCATTATCTCGGGAGAGTAAGATATCTCATTCTAGACGAATCTGTAGTCAATTCATATCCTAAAAAATCTTAACACGGTATTTTATTTCCTGAAAATATTATGACTTGATTTAAATTCATATTTTGAATCTCACAATATCCAACATCAAACAATCAAATCATACCAAAGTTTAAAATTTTCAAAACACACAACAATTCATTTACTAATCATATAAATATTCAATTAAAGAAAAGTTCAATTAAATATACATAAAATAAAAGTTTACTATAAATTAATTTATAAGCAAAACTATACAAAAATAAATAAACCAACATTTTAAAAACAAATATAAAAAAATTAGTTATCATGATTTTAACTCTTGATATTTAATTATTTATATATTTAACGACAATCTCCTTATATAACGTTGTTGCTATATATTTCTTTGCACTCGTCACCATCTTTATCACTTAGATAGTTTTAAATTTTACAATTTTAAACTTAAATAAATTTAATATATTTTAAATTTTTAAGTTATTATTATTATTAAATTTTTAATAATACAATAAAATATCAAATTTATGTCTTTTTACTTAAATAACATATACTAATAGACGAAAATTACTCAATGAAGTTAGACTAATTAGTAATTTATGACTTATTTAACCTAAACTAATTTTAAAGTAAAAAAACTGATCTCTTTATTTTAAAACAAAGACATTTGATATCCTTTTTTTTTTTTTCAATCACAACTTTGGTTATAATAATTTAATAAAATGTAATATCAATATAGGCTAACTATATAATATAGTATAATACTATTTTTTAAACAACATAATATTTTTTAAATCCTTCTTTATTTAAAATATAAAAAATATCAGCAATAGTAGTAAATAAAATACTAAATAAGTAAAATTATTAATTGTTTAGAATCTTGATACAATAGTAGATTAATTCAATAATATCATTTTGATTTTCCTGGATTGTACTATATTTTTTTTATAATGTTAAAAAATTTAACATAATTAATTTTAATTCTCAAAATTTGAACATTTTTAACTTTTTATTAAAAAAGTTCATTCTATTAAGTATTCATCTGAAAACAAAATCAAACAACAAAAATTCATTAACATGAAAATCTTTTTAATAAGAACTTATTTGAAAATAAAATTGATGGAAAAAATTTAAATTTAACTATGCCGTTTTTTATTTTTTATGTGATGACATTGAACAATAATATTTTTTTATCAACAAAATTGAAGAATAATAATATAAGATAATGTCACGTCAATTCAATTAACAATAAAATTAAATAATAGAGTCTTAATTAAAATTTTAAATACTAAAAAAATTAAATTTAAAAAAAAAACTTAATTAAAAATAATCAAATTTATAAAAAATCAGAAACTTGATTTTTTTAAAACTCCATTACAGCTCCAAGACAACAAATACTATTAACTTAGATACTCGTTAACATCACGTCATGTGACTTTTAACGAAAAATTTAAAGATGAATATTTTGACATCTCTTTTATTAAATTTAACATCTTTCAAGTTTTATCTTTGTGATCGACAAATTTGTGGTAGCGTTTTTTCTTTTATTAAGTTTGAATCTCCTTTTCAAGAGCTATTTGATCCAACTTTTCTATATTTGATATGTATGCATAAGTAATTTTCTGTAAAACATTGAAACGATATGTAATATTCCATTCACACGAATCATAATCGAATCAACTTTAGTAATTTTGGTGTCAATAATGAAAAAATTTCGACCTCATGGTTTTTTTTTTAGCCTTTTTAGTTGAAAACACTCTAAAGTGCACGTAAAATGAAATAATGAAAATTTCGTTGCAAAAACAAGTCTTGATTTGGTTTGTATTTAATCAAGTTTCACGATAGCTTGTCGAATTTTAATTTTAAAAGTAATGAAATTTTAACTTTATAGTTTTTTTAGTTCTTTTGGTTAGCCCACAAATACATCTAAAATGAAATGAAAAGAAGTTAAACTTAAAAATTTGATGATTTTAAGTTAAACTTAAAAATTTGATGTTTTTGCTAGGTCCGTTTAAAAAAAAAATTACAAATTTAGGCAAGTCGTGCCAATTCAGCATGACTTCATATGCAGAAATCGTTCCAATTAGGCACGACTTCTGCCACGTCATATATTTTTTTTTAATTTTATTGTTTATATATTGGGTAGTAAGTTATGTAATGTTAAAAATTAATTTGATACATAATTTTCTAAGAGTGTTAGTTTTAAGGAACAAAAAATTGGATAATCGTGT
>Ga0123342_1002598_pt1 | contig 29847 bp, 15 predicted proteins | sample Turbeawhitnodule_FD_89960 | JGI IMG/M metagenome (GOLD analysis project Ga0123342, IMG submission 89960) | Root nodule microbial communities of legume samples collected from Mexico - Turtle bean Mexico white nodule | ecosystem: Host-associated > Plants > Roots > Nodule | place: Mexico: Nepantla... | reverse complement strand
TTCTTTGTGAGACTTGCTCTCCTTCTCTTTGTCTTATCTTGTGGGTCTTGGGAATCCTCAAGTGGCGGCACTCTCACTCATCTTGGAGCCTTCCACCATCCAAGTGGCGTGACCACTCCCATTGTCTTCAACCACATAAGTTTTCTTCAACTTTTCATCTTCTTCTTCCATGTCCACTTCATATCAAAATCTCTAAACATGTCTTTTGTTGTTTCTTGATATTTCAATCGGTAGAACTTGTTTAGTTCTTGTTTTCATTCGGTAGTTTGTTGTTATCTTTGTTTTTAATCGATTAGAATGACTTGTTGGAGTTTCTAATCGGTTCATGTGTCTTGGTTTTGTGATATCAATCGGTTCATGTTCTTGGAATGGGTGTTTCCATTTGGTTCTCTTGTTCTTGTTGTGTTCTTGAATTGCTTGTTGAATCTTGATCCTAATTCCTAAAAGTGTCTATTAATGCTTCATCTCCTAATCAACTCAGATTAGCGTGTGTGGCCAACAGCTTAAGCGACATCAACACTTGAGCATCCATTCCATGAATTAAATGACATGAGTGCTTGAGTGTCAAAAACCATGTGTCAATCACTACCATGTGTCAAGCACTAGCACATGTTCACGAGTCGTATACAACACTTGAACTACCATATGTATCGGTTAAACAAGCAAATTAATACTTGATCAATATTGTTTCAAGAAGAAAGATAATTGCCTCGACATCTTTCTCGCTTTAGCGCTTCAAGTCATCGCTTGAGCTATAAAACGTCACTTCAACAACATAAGGCAAGTGAATGCAATAATTACACATATGAACCTCTCTCAACAACCATACAATGATATTCAACCTAAAAACAACCTCAAACAACTTTTACAAAATATTTTTATTTATTTCCCAACACTACCAAGATTCCCTTCCTTCTCATCCTTCTCAGGCACATTCATAAGAAAAAAAATTATACTAGTAACGACATATACAACAGAAGCAACAATCATACTATAAAAAATTACATATCAACCACTTCCATACATTCTATACAACCAAATAAATATCATTGTTGCAAGGAAATTTTATTAATTCCCCTTACCTCAATTGAAACAACTTGATCCAATAACTTTTGAGAGAATTGTTCAAAAAAATCCAAGTGTGATCCCATTAATTCTTACACCATAACATCTCATCTTAACCATCCATTCAAAAGAGGAGAATAATTGAACTTAACACACTAGTTGAGATACACTAGTAGAGATAGAAACTACTTACCAGAACCAAATTCAGACAACTCCAAAAGGATATAACTTCACCAATTTGTCAAGACCTCAATTTGGTAAGAATTTAATCAAAAAATTCTCTTAAAATTAGAGAGTACAGGAAAATAAAATAGTTTTCTAATTAATTTTGTTAAAATAAACTAAAAAATAAAGGGTTAAATATGTTTTTGGTCCTTGTACTTTTACGTGAAATTGGTTTTCATCTTTAGTCCAAACTTTATACCTCCTGAATACTCATAGTAAGAAAACTATTGAAATGAATCTTTATCATTTTTTTACGTGGCAAACAGATTTTCAATGTGGACTAAGATATTGAAATAGTTCATGTTGATTCATCGTTGATGTGGATATTATTATATAATTCACATTGAAAATTCGTTTGTTATATGAAAAAAACACGTAAGAAATAATTAAAATAGTTTTCTTACTACAAGTATCCATATAAGTCTAAAATTTGAACTATGGACAAAAATTAATTTAGTACAGAGATGAAAAACCTATTTAACCAGAAAATAAACATCTTACTTTTATATATAAATATCATAACTAATTTATTTTTAAAACTATTAATAAAATAATACTATATCTTACACTAATTATCCATCAAAGCCACATATTTTGTATCCTTCCAGAATTTAATCTCGATGTTCTATGAGTGCCAAAAAAAAAATCGTGTCTAGTAATAAGAACCCGCGTGCCAAAACTTCTCTAATTCAGTAACAAACACAATAATGCAAGTAAGATTAATCTGTAGAACAATATGTGAAGAAAAATTTGTTACCAGATAAAAAATGACATTACATTTTTATGCAGGCATTCATCTCTTTTATAGTATTAACAAAGTAACAATGTACTCCTTATTAATTTATATTTATATTTTTATTAAAATAAAATATAAATATAATAGTAAATTAATAAATTTAATTAATATTTTATAAATATTTATTTATTATATATTAAAATAATATATTTTTAATAAATATAAGCTTTTTATAGTGTTGTGTGATAATTTAACATTTAGTGAGAGTGTAGTTTTTAAAATGTTTTTAATATATAATATTTAAGCAATGAGTGTTTAGACGCCATGAGTGTATGACAGTTTCAAGTAACCACAAAATTCACTCAACTTAAAGAGTGACAGTAAGTAGTGATCATAGTATAAATATGTGGTGACCCATATTACTCTTCCTGCATAGAGACAATGAAGATTTTTCTGAAAATGTCAAGTCAGTGTTCGTGTTGATTGTGGTGAGACATGATATGGAGAGAAAATGAGTTAAATCAAGTGTTTAGAGGTCATGAATATATGACAATGTCAAGTAACCACAAAATGCACTCAACTTAGATAATGACAATGTTTGGTGACACTAGTAAGAATATGTGGTGACCACATGTTAGAATTAATAGTAAAAAATATTTACATGTAACCACTACCCTAATCAAGTTTCAGTGCACTTAAATCACAAAACTACGTAATTAATTACTCAAAATAACTAAAACTCTATTCAAACAACATTTTTAATCATACTGTTGAGGATTGAAACATACACCACAACATTAAGCAAATAATAGGAAAATGTTACTGACCTTATGAAGCAAATGCAAAACTAGAGAACCCCACCAACCCAGAAGAATCAAAAACAACCCACAAACGCTTGATAACGACCATTGTATTCTCCCAAAATTGTGTCTAAATATCTCATTAACCAACTTCACGAGCTGTTTGTCTCTCGTAATAAAGTTTAAGTGCCTAATTAATTTTCACTTTGGAAAATAAATCCAAATACCTGATTAATATCCGTCACAAAGAATAATGTCAAATACTTAAATAATATTCACCTTAAAAAAACAATATCTAATTACTATCACGTCTCACTCTCCCATGAGGCAATGTCACAACGTTAAAAAAATGACCACATTAATTATTTTTTAATAAATTTACTATCAAATTGAGATTCTTAAAAGTAACGAGACTAAATTGAAGAAATGGACAAATAAAATAAACCAAAAACCCTATTCAGCCTTTCTTACTAAATTAGTATTCAAAAAATCGTTTTTTTGCCCGCATATATGAGAGATAAGGTTAACTCGAATTTGGACAAATTACCACCCTTTTCATTTCTCTATCTCTCCCACCTCTTGCATAACATGAGTTTTCCAATGAATGAAAAGTAACAATTATATTATATATTATTTCAAATCTGTTTCCATTTACTTCGCGTTCTTGATATTCAAAATGTTAAAGATTTAATACTTGCTCGGTACATATACGTATCTCTCTTCTGTTTGTATTCTTTGAAATATCATTTGGAATCACTAATGTTTTTATTCTCAACAGCTATATCAGCAAGAATATGAAATTGTAAGCATACCATTTTCTACCCCTCTTAGAATTCCTGTTAAAATGGAACTATCTGACGGAGTATATTAGTGTTGTAATTAACATGATTTCTATGTAAAGATTTAAAAAGAATTGTTATTCTTGATTCGAAAAAGGGTTAAATAGCTTATGCATCAACTTTGTTGATGGTTGACTCGCCTATTACATGTTTCAATTCCTACATCAACGTTGATGTGGATGATAGCATCATCTCTAATAGGAAAGTTATTTCTTGCATGAAAGATAGATGCCTGATATAATGGCCACCCCAGCCACGGCAACACCAACAGATGTCACGATTCTTATTGCAGATATAGCTGGTTCAACAGATGGAATTGTCATGAGATCCTTCATCTGAAAAAAGAAAACGTGGTGAATTGAGGTAAGAAAATCTGATAATGAATAATAAAAGCATAACTGTATGATTTTGGAAAGATATTGCAAAATAAGGGGAGAAAAACCGGTTCATATGACCGGTTATACAATTTTGTGATAAAAATACTCTAAATTGCGGATTATACCATACAAATAACTAAATGTTCACCCACCACGACAGGTTGCTTCCAATGCTTCTTAATTCCCTGTAAATGACCCTTTCCAACAACAGCAACAACTGAGCTATTTTCACTCGCCACTTTTAATAATGTGGAGGACATGTACCTGGATGGAGGAATGTCAAATCAAGTAAAATTTATAAACTAAACTGTAGAAAAACTTATCACACAGCAAACGGTCAATTGAACGGGCAGTCACCCTCGATGCTACCCTTTGTAATACTACAAATTATTAACACCCTCTCCACACCACATGGTCTAATTTTAACCAAACAAGGGTAAGAGACTGCATCATTGTAGAGATTACAAGGACATTCTCTAGTTATCAAAAGCATGAGAGGCATACCAAAGTTTTTAGATTAACAATAGCATCCTCCACACCACCAGAGGGCAGAGAGAGAATACCACAATTTCAGACAATTATGGCCATGTTTCATTTTATTCAAGTTGGAACATGTTCTTCTTACTAATACATATAGATGTAGTTCCAACTTCAGAGAATGAGATAAAAAGGAAGTTCTGAGAATGAGATAAAAGAAAGTTGTATGACCTAATTTCTTTACTGATATAGTCCATAATCAGATAGTTGATCCCTCATGATGCTAAGGACTAGAATATACTGATCATATCTGTTAAGAGGCATATCATTTAGCTCACCAGAATTCTCTGGTCCCAAATAGCCCCCACTAGAATTTCTACAAAATATTAAATATTGCAAAAAAAATTGTTTCCGAGTTTACACTTCTAATGCATGGCCTCCCGTAAACATTTATAATATTCTACCCTCATCTAGCTCCACCACTGCCTGCTGTACTACTTGAAAGGCATATGGACCCCTAAAAAAAACCTCCAAAATATGATTTGTTTAAAAGGTTTCTCATATCCTACGCTCTGAAGCAAAAAAGGCACTCAGGGTAAAAGATCCATGCCTCCATGGTATTGAATTTCAGATCATCAAGGTTACAAAAATATGCCGAAGATGTCAATACCAGAACCATACCCAGGACACCCTCCAACAAGGACCCTGGTGCTAAATGGTAACATAGTGGGGTGACAAGTGCTAACTGAAGCATTCCCTAGAGAGCAAGGGGAGAGAGGGAAGCAAGTGACAGCTAATAGAAGCAATAAATAAAATAGTAAATTGATATTAAGTGCAATACGACTTACTGATCCCGCTCATGCACAAGAGTCTCCATTAAAGTTGGAAACTCCTTACTCATTTCCTGTATAACCAGAGTTAGCATGTCACTGTCATCCATTTCCTTCAGCTGAAGAAAGCAAAAGCAAGTTAGTATATAGACAACTACATAGCGCGCACACTATCAATTCAAACTTATCACTACTACATAAGAATTATGAAATTTACCATCTTGTTAAGATCATCAGAGCTGGGTAAAAAAACTGCCTGGAAAAGTAAAGAATATAACAATTTTGTTTTATGCCAAAGTGGCATCTTACTCCATGTTCTCCTTAATGTAATCTGTATCAATAAAAATCAGAATCCATTAATACATAAAAAAAAGAGTCTCTTCATGCCAATTAAACCAAGTTGAAAGCTCACATAATAAATAGTACATGTTGATCATATTAATCTAATTTAGAACATGTCGGTATTTCTCCCGTGCTTACAGAAATCATTTGAAATATTTATTAATATGCATTAAACCTTTTCTAGTAAGTATTTTTAATAGATTCAGGACTCCAGAAAAAATAAAGGTATTTCTCCAATAGAATCGACAAGTTAGAGGTAAGCTTGGAGAATGCTGTTGTGTTACATAGTGGACATGGGTTCTAGCCACTAGAACAGCATCTTTACTTTTCCTTTCTTTTCTGAGAAGAAGAGTATTTGGATTTACAAATATGCTAGCAAAATGAAATAAAGAAACTTCTTTATAACACAAAGAATCCCCCTGTTTGGAAAAAATGAATATAGTTACTTTCCGGTCACTGAATATACTACAAGGTTTTCTAGTGATTATGCAACATGAATTTATTCTTAAGAACACCAGGAGTCCAAGATATTCTAATGAATAATACATTACAATATACTTGCAATACTATCAATATAACTTCTAGAGAGAAGTGTAAGAAACATGACTCTTTATTATTCAGAGGAATATTTCACATCAACAAATAGTAGAAATTTTATCCGCATTCAACATATTAAAATGAAAAACTCCTCCCACCTGTACAGGGCGATCACCAAGAATCACTCTGCCACCATACTTGATGGCTTCTTCATAGGCCACACGAAACTCAGAGCCAGGAAAGACCTCAAGCTTGCTAGCAATCTGTCAGAAACTTAATAGCAGGATATATGAGATACATAGCATTATAGGATAATGAAAGGGTAATAATTGAAAGCCGATTAAAGGATGAGACATGATTGTCTAGAAACCTGCCTTTGCAAGGAACCAGCCATAAAGCACTTCAAACATGTTATGTTTTTTCTTCAACATTGTAACCATTTCTCCCATAGTGGGTACCTGGCAGAACCAAAAAAAAATCATACAAACAATTGAATGAGAACCAGATTAATATAATGGAATCAACGAAGTTAGTTGATACTAGGTTTGAATAAGGCATGTGGAAAATTAAATAATAATCACAAACACAATTATCATTGTATTGCTTTAAGAGATGATTTATTTCTCCTTTAAGAAAAAGGAGAAGTAAACTAAACTATTCCTAAGTTGAATTGAAAGCTAAAAGGTTTAAATCATCAAGTTAAAATGAGTTTCTATGTGTGTTTCATCCTTCTGTGAAACACCGAGTAAGCCATACAAGTACCCAGCCATTTGATACTTTATCTTTCAAACAATCCACTCATCGAATACAGAACTAAAGAATGCTGCCACTCCCTACAAATTGGAACAGTCAAATATTTCACCACACTTTGCGACTTATGCACATAAGTTACAAATTAGGGTGGTCAGGGGGGAAGGTTCATACTCTTAGAAATTGGACTTAGGGTGTCCCTCAACCCTAGCATGTGTGATTAAACCACAAAACCTTCCAAGTTAAAATTACGGCAACTCCCAACATTTAACGGATTAAACTACAAAGGAAATATACAAAACAAACCTTGAGATTTTGAAGTGTAAGCACTGCAACACGACTGGAGCACAACTCTAGGAAGACAGCCTGTAAAAAACAAAGGCCAGCCAAAGGTTTTCATCACTAAAAATCCAAAGTCAGGAAGGGGCATCATGAAACCAAGAGCAAGCAATTAAGCAAGTGAAGGATCAATCCATCAGCCAAGCATTAGTAAGTTCAAAAGGGAAAAAAAAAAACCTGCGGTTTCAGAATATTCACTATAGCTTGAACTTCTCTGCTTGATTCCTGCAACAAAATTCGGCATAAATTTTGAACTCTCAGCAATTCACAAACTGTACTTATTATTACAACAACAAGAATTGATACGATGAAGTAAAAACACGGTCCTACATCCTCTTAGAAAATGAAACAATAACAGTCCCGATTGAAACAAATACAGAACAAAATAAAATAGACCAATCCCTAATTATTCGTTCTCGTTGAACATAGTGACAATGTGTAGCCTAACAAAACCTAAAAGCTGATTCTGAACTACCAGAACCAATACCTCTGAGACATGAGCGGTTCCAACCAAGTAAACGTCGCAGACGCCGCCTTCGGCGGCCGACTCGCATGTGAGGACAAGAACGTTTCTTGATAGCTCCTCCGGGAGAGTGACCGGACGGCGATCGGAATCCGGCGTGTCATCAGGCGCAGCGTCGGCGTCGGAAGGCTCGTCAATTCGAACCATGCTCTCAGACAGGCTCTCCATCTTCAGATCCGCGACGTGGACGAAGTCCTCGCCCGAGGCGGCGGATTCCGGCGGTTTTGCGTCCATTGCGGGGCGAAGGGAAGAGCGCGTTCGGCGGCGGGCGAGAGCGGAGGATTTGGTAGAGAATTGGGGGAAAGAGAGGAATTGGAAACAAGGAATTGATGTAAAGAGATGATGTTTGGAGCTATGAATTAAGGGCGTGACTCGGGCGAGTTGAGTGCGAGTGACGAAGTGTGTCATAAGCAGTTGAAACGTGAATGCGGTTTGTGTGTGAGACTGTCAGAAATGAGAATACAGTGCGCGTTTCAGTGTGGACCCCACTTCTCCCACACGAGTTATTCCAAAAATCAATTTAATTTCTTGTTTTTAGTTTAATTGCTCATTTAGTTAAACGAATTTTATTTTATGAAAAAACTAATACTTTTTAATTACACATTAAAATAAAGTTTGCTACTTTTTTACAACAACTATTTTCAAAGATTTTTATTCTCTTTTTGTCTGCCAATTTGCCTATAAATCAAAAGTCATAATTAGGAAAAGGTAAATCTGTTGCAAACTAATCACATTTGGATATAAATCAAAAGTTATCAATTGATTCCAAATGTGTTAAAGGCTTTTTAACCCTACATACGTGTAAATGTTTCAGAAATTTACATCTATTATGTATTTTAAATTTAGTTTTTTACATGTAACATATAATTTTGATTTGATCATCACATTCTTAATTTTTTTTTGTATATTTATAACTTCTTTTTAATTTGTTCTTCTTAAGTGTAGATTATTATTAAACTAAAAATATCTTATATATAGAAAGCGATTTCAAACTAAAAAAAAAGGTATAGTATGATTAGCATTTAGTAGTGTAAATTTTAATTAAAAACTGTTTACATGAGTTAACCAAATGACTGAAAAATAAAAATAAAATAAAGATGAAGTTGTTTAATTTAAATAGAAGATAATGATAAGTAAAAGTATTTTATTTGTTGTTAATAATTTTATTTATTAATTATTAGTATAATATATATAATTAACAAATGTGAAATAATTATGAAAGTATTACTTTGAAACATATAATATTTTCACAACACCATTATATATGTACAATATATAAAAGATTAGGTTTAAAAAATATTTCTTAAACTTCTTTTTTTCATTTCTTAAAATTTTGATAAAAGTACGGTAAGTTTAGATTATTTTTCAATAACATATTGTGTTAAATATTTACCCTAATAACATATTGTACCAAATAACTATCTAAGAGTACAGTTTACTCTTAATAGCATATTGGGTCAAACAAATCATTCATATTTTCATTAATTATAATTAAACTCACTTTAATAGTATATTATGTCAAATAATTATCTAAATAATACAAATTTTTGCATTAATTATAATTAAACTCACTGCTATTGATGTAAAAGATATTTAAAGAAGATTTAATTAGACAACATATTTTTTAGAAGATTTGCTCTATTTTTAGTTTTAATAGAGATTTTTCCTAAAGAAGATTTATTTCCAATTATACTCATGAGATATAGCACATTTAATTTTCTAATTCTTTAATCTGTGTTTTATTTTTCATTTTCATTCAATACAACTTAACTTTGGTGTAATTTGGTAGATGTTTCATTCAAGCAGTTTGGTTAGACACTTATACCGGACCGTTTATCCTAAAAAATATTAGACTATTTACTTTCACTAAAACACAATATTAACAAAATTAGTTTATAAATATTTTAATTATTATATTTATTATTCACAAATCAATAATTTAAATTATATAAAATATTTTCTACTATTTAAAAAAATATTTCCTCTTTCACTAAAACACAATATTAACAAAATTAGTTTATAAATATTTTAATTATTATATTTATTATTCACAAATCAATAATTTAAATTATATAAAATATTTTCTACTATTTAAAAAAAATATTTCCTAATTTTCTATAAAATTTTCAAACCATAATTTCAAAATTGATTAATGTTAATTTTTTAACAAATTTTTTTACTTACATATTTTTCTAAATAATTATTACTTAAAATATATCCTTTGTAGATAATTATTTCATCAAATGATTGTTTTTCTAAATTTTTATATTTTATATAATTATTTTTTTAAATAATATTTTTAAGAAATTTTTTTCCAAACCAATTTAATGAAATAATTATTTTTTAAAAACTCAAGATTATTAATACTCTTACCTTTATTTTTAAATAAAAAATAAAATTAGAATATAATCAAAATTTGAACTATTACAATAAATTGTGTTATTTAGATAATTATTTAACCTAATACACTATTTTGATAAATATTTGATACAATATATCACTAGAGAAAATAAATACTAATGATTTTATTTTGGTTAAAAATTCTAATTTCATGTGAATAAGAATAAAGATAAATTAACCTCAAGATTTTTTCTTCAAATATTGTACATCTCTTCATCCTACTTCTCCTTCTTTGTACAGAGACCCTGATATAAATAGGACATAAACATCAATTTAATCATTTTAAGATATAATAGATATGAAAACTAAATTATTATATTTAGGTCTAAACAAATTCAACGGGTCACTCTTTTTTTTTTATCTCATGCAAATAATTTTATATTAAAAAATAAAACATTTTGATTAAGTTTTTTGTTACAAAAATAAGATAGTTAATTTTAACTTGTGAAAAAAATTATTTCATTTTATTTTTTAAATCTTTATGATAATATCCATTTTGTAAAGCTCCTTCTGTTTGCAAACTCATCACCGTCCCATCCAAAGTGTGATCATGTGTGCTATTTAAAACGCCTTTTATTAATTTACAATTTTCTCCTATTCTAAAAAAACTACTTTATAATTTTTATTCTATTCTATCAATTTACATACAAAACAAATATTTAATAAAGATGACACAATATAAAATGTTTTTTTATAGTCTCTCTCTCACGATAATTTTATTAATTATTATAATGACTATTTAAATCTTGTATGATTTTAAAACGTTAACTGATGATATAATGAAATATAAGAGTGGGATAAAAAGATAATAAAAATAATATTAGTTAAATGATAACGACAAATAATAATGGAGGATGAGATTAAAAAGAATAATGATAGTAAAAAAATTTATGTATTTTATAATGTTAAAAATAAAAATGATGAGAATAATGATTTTAAACATGGTAAACAAAGTGATTATGATACCAGTGATAACAATAGTAAAAATAATAATATTGTGATAATAATTATTATAAATAATAATAATAATAAGAAGAAGAAGAATATTATGTATTATTTACTATATTTAAAACATAATTGATATATTAAAAAGTATTTGTTATAATTTTAACAATACTAAAAATAAATAAATAAATATTTACGCAATACTGAAGCTAAAATATCAATTACACCAAAAAAAATGTATACTTAAACTAAAATTTGAAAAACTAATTAATAACTTAGAACTTTTAAACTAGCTTAGTAAAATTAAATGTAAAAAAAATGATAAAATATAAAATGATATGAATAAATTTACTTACATGGTATTTTTTAAAATATTTTATTCATACAGATATATTATATCTTAAAACATTTTTAATCAATTTTTTTAAAAATAGAATCACCTATTTTTAAGTAGACATCACATTGTGATTATGTTAATTAATACCGTTGTTAAGAAATAGTCTCATAAAAATAAAAAACTACCTTCTATCAATAACTAAAATAAAATTTTAACAGAGTAATAATTTAAAGAATAGAACAATAGCATCTCCAAACTGAAAGTTAGTAGTTAAAAATACATTATTTAAAAAATAGCTAAAAATTGTTATAAATTAGTTTTACTTAATAATAGTACTAATAATAGCAACCAAGTTGTTTTACCTTGTAAAAAAATTAAAACAAACTAAACTAGGGTATGATGATCTTCGTTAATACATTTCTTGAATTCTTATAATTGAAAGCTACCCTAGTTTTTAACCTAACTTTTTCCTTTCATTTTATCCCGCAAAAGATAATTAATTTCCATATTGAAACCACAAACAAATTCCCCCTTTCTTTTAAATTTACCATGAAAATAAATTATTTTACATTCCATACTAAATGGTTATCCTAAAATTATATTTGTTATATATGTAAACAATAAGCCTTTGAACAAGGATACCATTCCCTAAGCCTATCCTAAATTAAAAGGGGCTCTTCTAAAATTTCATCATTTTAAATTCTTAACAGTCATGGATATGGAGAATCAAAAAGATCCTCTCTAGGATGTAGAATATTGCATGCGATATACTTTAAAACAGTTCAATGATTAGATCTGGAAAACCAAAAAATATCATACACAACAGAGCATTACATTTATAACCACATCAAGAACTCCAACACAAAATAGATAATCAATTAGATCCACAAATCTTTCGTTTCTTGTTTCCGACCTTGCATCCCATCCTCTATTTTCAAATTCTCCAGTTAGGCATTCACATTCCAGCCACCAAAACAAAGTTAGAAACTGCCCATACTACTGATTAGACTAAACCACATGTGACCCTGCTGCCTCTTCATCAGCCATCCACATCAACATTCTCGTCGTTACCCTCGTACTACACATGAAATTAAAGTACTTTTACAAATGTTTCTTAGAAGTGCTTTACGGATGTAAAATTGGCATGGCACCCAAGAAGAACTAACCTTCGAATAATTGCTGCGAGGTATCAAAGCTGGGGGAAGCATAAGTGGTGCAGCCTTCACCTTATATGGCACACCATTCTCATTTTCTGTATTTGCAGTTTCATTGACGTCAGTTCCGTTGTAAAGTTCAATATCAACGTCATCATCAGCCACATGAGCTGCCATGCTAGTTGATGGCACTTCAATCCTAGGTTGCTTCAACTGCACATTCATAGTGAAAATTAGGAATGGTAATTTTTAATGACAATACGCATTAAGATAAGCTGCTTGACGTATGAATGAAACAAACAAAAAGGGACCACTAAGGGCAAAACCATGAAGAATGCAACACATAAAACAAGCAGTGCTTTATTAAGTGTGAAAGTAGAGCAGAACAACAATGGAATTTGTTCCAGTTAGAGCTTCAGGTATGATCTCAGACATCCTAGCCAGTGCATTCATTATTCATTGTGATCTTTATTTATTCCCTCAGTTGCTATTTAAGGAAGATATGACGAGTGAATCCCCTAAAAAACAACCCCATGTTCGGGTGTCTCCTCTTTTGCCTCACGTTTTTGGCGCGTCTCTGCTTGATATGAACACTCTCTCTTCACATACTCTCTTAACAAGTCATGACTACCAACACTTACATTATCTCCACTAAATGCCAAAATGATCGAGTATAATGTCATAGTACTATGTCGGTTGACCCCATAACAGATAACTCAGACATATGGCTACCCCGTGATACTGGCATAACACCTTTTCATATCAGGTCGGTATAATCCTAAGGGTACACAACCCCCAACCTCAAGCAATGTACCGCATTGAGGCTAAACATAGCTAAGCATTCCACACTTTCATTTCCAAATCCAAGGATTCATAGCTCAATCATATTCCTAATATCATGCTCAATATACCAGCTTATTATCCATGTTACCTAGTTCGTTATAATTCCTATCACTATGAGGGCGCACATAATGAATTGAATTTATATGTTTATTCTGAAGAAAGGCTGTTAGAAGAATTCCATACTCCTCTCTTGTGCCTGCCTTCAGGATCTAGAACTCTAATAACTTCAGTTGCATTGTCTGGGCCCCCAAGGGACTCGTCATTCAATTGATCTGATATATTCCACCGAGATCGCTTCTTAGTTCTACCTGTCTCAACCAAATGGCCATCTTTTGATCTATCTGCATGTGCATTACAAAGGCATTAGCATGAATAAAAAAACGCTATTACAACAACCAACTTGTGAACCGATTAAAATAAAACATAATGAAACTTATTTGCATAACACAACAATGAAATCACAAGTATTGACAGCAGATGTCCCTTGCCTCCAAATGAATAATAAGAATGTGATTTGTAGTTTTGATTTTGAACCTCCTAATGTTTCGTTAGCAAAATGTAGTATTTCTGGAATTCAGAAAGTGTTAAAAAAACCAAAATCACTATATTTTCCATAACTACTACCTTGTTTTAAATCTTCCAAAGCATCTCGTTCAATATGTAGCCTTTTTCTGTGGGATGATGCATCATTATGCTCCACATGCTTGACAATTGGAAGAAGACCAGTATTTTCACCATTACTGACAATATCAATGCTTAAATCTTCATTGGCACCAATTTTAGAAATTTCTGAGACAAGCTGATCTCCGAACCGTTGAAGTCGGACTTGAGATCTATACATAAAATGATGAAACAAACATGAATGAAATGGTATGCAGCTAGACAAACACACAAAGGAAATTAAACATCAAAAGACATTAAAGCGTAGTACAAAGCAAAGTAAACTGGAAAAAGGAAACTTGCCTCTTCAGTTCATCTTGTAACTGTGACGAATGATTGTGGACTCTAACAAATTTCCTTATTCTTGAAGTAATTCTGAAGTTTCAGAGAGAACAAAGAAATGCAGGAAAGGGAACATCATTATCAATAAATGTCAAATTAATGGAGAGGTGTAACAGTTAACATAAAATTATCAACATGATATTGAAACATTCCAGTACCTTTTGCACTCCTCATCCTCTTTGCATAATTGAGCTTCAAGCTCCTGAATTCTAGACTTAAGGCTATCTACTTCTTGAATACTCTCATCAAGGTAGACCTTCAAAAATAAGAATTTGTACATAACAGTTAACAAATAAAAAGGCACAATTTAAATACAATTGCAACTCCAACAGGACAATTAGCATTAGCTCAAGAACCAACTTTTTTTTCAAATTAAATTTAGGGAAGCAGACTGGAAGGTTGATTGAAGTAGTATTCCCAGGACATCATATGAAACAAAATTTCAATATCAGTACCACAATCAAACCTCAAAACAAAAATTTATCAGACAAATCATATTTCATATATATTGTATAGTTCTGAAAAATAAAAGCATGGGCAACTGCTTCAATACTGAAAAAACTTATGCCAATAATTGCTTCAAAAACCTATTCACGTAATTACAGACTGCATATAAATTTACACTACAGGAATCAAGAGAAAAATAAAAGTTAATGCTTAAAATCACATTAAACAGAATGAGCGATAGATATATTTGTTGTGATTCAAAGTTTAAATGACTTCAAACCAAAACATTCAAGTCGAGTCATATTGAGAGGTGTATTTTATAGGCCCTAGTTAGTTGGTTGTTATCCTTCAAATCTTAACTAATATTATCTAATTTTTAAAGTATGTATCTTTCCCAACTGATTTCAAGTACAACAAGTAGATATATCCCTTTATTCTTGGCTTAAGATTTTGGGTTGTTTTCTTGAATTGTTCGGTTAATGATTAATAGGTCCTATTAACCTACTTTTAATAAGTTACATTCCCTATTGATAGTAGATCAATAGTCCCACATCACATAGGAATTGAGACCAAGGGCAATTTAACTTCGTCCCTTGACCCTCTAAGACACCTTTTAAGGACAAAACCGTGATAGAGCTCCGAGCTCCAAAGCAAACAATACCTTGTATACAATGATTGACCGTAATGAAGTTATCTCAGTGGACTTGAGGTCGAAACATTGACATTGTCTATGGAAATGAAAAAGTGGTTCCAAAGATCGTTGTTCCTTTAGACATCAACCAGTGTTATCAATATCGGATAACGTAAAATATCAGGAACCCCAAAAATATTTTACAAAGTTATAATGGAAATCATTACGGGTTATAGTGAAAGTATTACGGTCAAAAGAAATTCAATATATCATATAGATAATTTAAAAAAAAAAGTATGTGGCCCACTTCATTTAAAGTTTGTCATGTTGCAGTTTATGTCAAAATATCAGGGTTCCTTACACAGAACATCACTTTAAATTCAAGATGATGGATGATGTTGTTGAAGAGGTTGGGAAAGAGAATGTCATCCAAATTGTAACCAATAATGCAGCAAATTGTAAGACAGTTGATTAATTGTTAATGCAAAAGAGGAAAAAGTTGTATTGGACACCTTGTGCAGCCTATTGATTAATCTAATGTTGGAAGATTTTGAGAAGAAAATGTCACTCCATCATGAAACAATAGCCAATGGTAAGAAAATTACAAATTACATTTACTCAAGAGCTGGTCTTATCTCCTTGATGTACAAATATAGTAAAGGAATAGATTTGATAAGACCAACCAATACTTGTTTTGCCACTTCTTATCTGACTTTGTGATGCTTGAATGAAAATAAAGGATCACTTATTAGGATGTTCACATCCTCGAAGTGCCAATCCAGTCAATTTGTAAAAACTAGAGATGGAAGGTTGATGGAAAATTGGATATTAGACAAGAGATTTTGGAAACACATTTTAAATTGCTTGAGCGGTGTTGTTCCCCTAATTAAGGTGTTATGCATGTTGGATTCAGATGAGAAACCAATCATGGGATTTATTTATGAAGAGATGGATATTACGAAAGAAAAGATACAAAGTCTTTTCAATGGAGTTAGTAAAAGGTAATACTAATTACCTTTCACTTATATTTGATTTCTAATTTATTTTTTTAGAAATATAGACTTGTTTTGGGGATTAATTAATTAATTTATTTTTATCTTATTTAACTACACTTCCCGTTGGGAAATCATTGATCAAAGATGGGACAACCAATTGCATAGGCCATTGCAAGCTGCAGGCTATTACCTTAATCCCATGTTGCACTATCATCCTGAGTTTATAGCTGATTATGAGGTGAAACGTGGAATGTATGATTGTTTGGAGAGGTTGGTGGGAGACATTGACGAGATGAGTAAGATTGATGTTCAAACTGAGAGTTTCAAGAGCAAGTCTAGATTTTTTAGTAGTCAGATAACTCAACGTGCACTCAAGACCAAAACTCCATTACAATGGTGTGAATCATATGGTGATGAACATCCAAAACTACAAAGATTTGCAATTAGAGTATTGAGTTTGACTTGTAATTCATCCGGTTGGGAATGTAATTGGAGTGCTTTTGAAAGGTAGGGATGGCAATACGGGCTGACCCACCCCGCATAGGCACGTCCCGCGTTGCTAATTTTTTATTGGCCCGCCCCATATAAGGATTGGCCTACAGGCCAACGGACCAGCTTGCAAAAAATATATTTTTAAAAAAATTAATGAAAAATAAATTTTTAAATATAAATTTTAAATAAATTTAATATTTTTAATTTAGATGAATTAGGTAAATGGTCTCAGCATGGTTATCAAACTCGCAAGTTGATTTGTTAGCTCTTTTAAGTTTAGGTTCCTACTCACCCCATGTGATTTAACTCGGAAGGAAACTCGTTTTTTAACAACTCGGTGGACTCGGTAAACTCAGTTGAACTCGCAAGTCTGCCACCGGGTTGGCAAGTCTAAAGAGTTTTTTCTTTAAACCCATAACGATCTGTTTGTAAACCAAAAATCATATAAACTCATCTCCTTTGTTCGTGGTTGCCTTTTCATGATTGTGTTTGTCTCGTGCAGTGGACGCATTCTTCTCGTGTTGTGGTCCCGTTTATCTTTTGTGGTGGTCGCATCGTCATAGTTTGGACCTACGATGGTTGCGTCATCTAATATTGGGGTAGAGAGAGTCGTGCTCTCTCTAATTTGTTTGCCACAAGACATTTAGTTTTAAGTTGGGGAAATTAGGGTAGACACTACACTTTTATTTTAAAAGGAGTGTATATCTACAGGTTTTTGTTTTAAGTTGGGTGTGCATATGGTTTTTTTTTTGGTTGGGTTGTAGTTTTTTTTAGTTGGGCTAGAGTTCTATTTTGGTTGGGTGCTTATCTACAACAATATTTGGGATACTTTGTGGCATTTATTAAATGTAGTTGTCTTAGTGTTGTGCAATTAATTACTTTGAATAATTATATTATTAAAATATTTTATTATATGAAGTAAACTCTTACAAGTCTTCGTAGACTCTGAAGTTTGATAACCTTGGGTCTCACAATATTATTCTCACGGCACATGCCTAACAAGATATGAGTAAAATTTTCGAAATGTGAAATTCAAAGACTTCCAAGGTTAAAGAATTTGGAAATTAAAATTTGTGTTTCGGATTGTACAATATTCCATATTACAGAATCAAAATATTTTATTATATGAAGTAAACTCTTACAAGTCTTCGTAGACTCTGGAATTTGATAACCTCGGGTCTCACAATATTATTCTCACGGCACATGCCTAACAAGATATGAGTAAAATTTTCGAAATGTGAAATTCAAAGACTTCCAAGGTTAAAGAATTTGGAAGTTAAAATTTGTGTTTCGGATTATACAATATTCCATATTACCGAATCCAAAATACAAATTTGTATTCTAGATTGTAGAATTTGGAATGGATAATTTTAGAATTTCTTAGAATATTAGATTGCATGAAGAAAATATGGGGGTGCAAAAAGAAATTTCTAGATTTTTAAGTTATGCGGATTAGGTGGGCCAGCCCGCACCGCCCCACACTTGGCCCACACGGGCTGCAAGTTATGCAAGGTGGGCCTATGTGGGTCAACGGGTTGGAATAGACAGCCCACCCTGCGCTTTTTTTTTTCAGCAGGCTGTGGGCCGCGGGCCAACTCACATTGCACGCCCCGTTTTTCTATCCCTATTGGAAGGGTAAGAATTTAAATTATTGAAATTGATTTTATAATTATTTTAGAGATGATAAGATGATGTGTTAATTTATTTTAATTTTTAGGTCCACACTAAGAAAAGAAATCGTTTCACCAAAGGACCATGAATGATGTGGTGTTTGTGATGACTAATTCAAGATTGATGAAGAAGAAAGATGTTAGGAAAACAAAAGACTATAATATTGATGATCTTGCTTATGATGAATAGACTATGGAAGAAAAAGAAACAAATACAAGTTTAGAGTTTAGATGAAGACATCTTAGTTGAAGTTGAAGAAGATGATGCTAGTAAAGGTGGTGTTGTTGCATCCATGAATGATTTGGAGGTTCCTCCAATTGTTGATAATTATGAAGAGCATGGTGGAGATGATATTAGTGAAACTGAAGATCATTTGGAGGAGGACGATGATTATCCTATGATTAATATGAATGATTTTCTTGGATAGTTTATTTGTATAGAACGTTTATGAATTTATTGGTTGTTTTATGCATGACCATTTTATGAATTGTGAATCTATTTTTAATTATGCCATGTATTAAATATAATTTTTTTATGTAGTAGTAACTCTTATGAGTTGAGTTACAATCCTCGAGTTAGAAGTTTTAATTCCCTTTCCGATGATCCTTCGATCCTCGAGTTTCACAACATTGCCTGGTTGAATTTTTGTTGATCAGTCTCGCCCCATGTCAACTGGTTGAATTTTGTAGATTAGTCGCACCCCCATGTCAACTGGTTTAATTTATGTTGATTAGCCGCACCCACAGATCAACTAGTTGAATTTTGCTAATCAGTTGATGGATATATCAAAAGCCACTCTTGAGATCATTAGTTAACAAATGATAGGACAAGAAATAACAGGTTGTTGCAACTGCTTGTGATGGTAAAGTAAAAAACTCACCATGTTAATAATTTAAACCTAATCAATTCCTTAAAAACAGAGGAAGCATCATTATGCAACCAAATCAAGGAACAAGTTTTAGTAGGACCCCTTCCCCAAATGATTTGGAAGTCCAACAGACAAGTTAACAAAGACAAAAACACCAAGATGATGCAACTATAAGAGATAAAACTAACCTCTAGCTGGAATTTTCGGTTTTGTAGAACACCGATACCTGAATCTACTTTCTTCAGCTGCACAAGTTCCAAATATAAAAACAAAAATGCAATTTTTCATAACAAACTCGGGAATTTTCCACATTTTTGCAACAGAAAGATTAAACAGAATTTCCAAACCTGCTCCTCAAGAGTATTCCTAGAACCAGAGGAAAGCATTTTTCTTTCTTTTACTTCATCTTGAACTCTATCTGAGGCTTTCAAATTTCCAGAAGTATCACTTTGACCAGTAATACCCTGTTTTCTCCTATGTCTTCTGTCACTCCAACAGCAATTAATTATATTTATTTTAGACCAAAAACATGGATCTGAAACAAAAACGAAATAACACATGCTCCAAGAGAGGCATATTCCACAGTCAAGATAAGAAATTCCCTCAATAGGTTCTTAATGTCAAACTTGGCAAACCCTATAACTCTAATTCTATTAAACACCTTTGAACAATTAGGCTGTCATGCAAACAGCGTGTGGCTACTGTGAAAGATAATTGTGAAGTAATAGCAAAAGCCAACAAAAGAATGGAAACTTCATATTCATCAGCTCACAGATCCATAGTAGAAAATTTCATGCCACATAAAATACATATGCTCAGCATGTTTCTTTGAACTTGCCAACCTCTTATCTTATCTATTATTCACAAGGCATCAAGTCATCCACACTATTCTCCATTTCCTTCCCCTTTTCAAAGGTTGCGTTCCAATCAACGTCTATTATTTCTCTCTAAATGGAATTACAAATCTCACATTTTTATCCCTTAAATATAGCATATTTTAATTTTTAATATACATGTACATGGACGACAAACAATAATAGAGAATTAGTTCCAACAAAAAACTAAAATATGTACACAAAAGTATCCTTAGTGATTCATGGTTGATTTACCTTTTATTCTCCAGAGACCTCGGAGGACTGTATTCTGCAATATTTAATACATAGAACATTAGGAAGAGAACAAACATAAAACCATTGGGTAAAGCAGCATGTGCACATTTCTATCTATTTGGTGTATGTATGTATTAACCAACATAAAGAGTCACAATCTAGCACATGAAGAAAAACCACATTTACAATACAAAAAGCATACTCCCAATTATGTCCAGTTAAACAGGTGTGCAGTTCATAGTGAAGTAATGAACATCAGACACTAATAGAGTATATGTGATAGTACTTTTAGCTTCGGTTTAAGCAATAGATATAGATTAGCCTCTACCAGCTGTAGTTAGTTATGCCAGCAGCAATCTGTTATGCTAGCAGTAATTTCTATTATCATAACTGCCAATTCTGTTACTAGCTGTTACCCTAAATGCTTGTAATCTCTATACTATGAATACCCGAACTCTCTATTGAGAGATTCAGAAAATCAATAACAGAAAAGTCTTTATTCTTCAATTCTTAGTTTAATAAATTTTACCTACCATTCTAGGTTTGAAGAATGAAGACATCAGCCTAAGAACATGGAGCGTAAAATTGCCAGTGGGGAAATAAAAATAAATATTTAATTGACAGAAAAGCTGAACCTCCTAGGTACAACCAATTAAGAAATGACACTAAAAATAAGGAGCAAGGAGAAATATAAAGTTGTTGTGTCTGACCACGGATGCTCTGGCGGCCTCTTGCATCTTGAGCTGGTGAGTATCTTCGAGGAGATAAATTCCTTCTGTCAAGTTTATCCCTCAAGTCATTACCTAAATAGTCTCTCCTCCCTGAAATAAAAACAATTCTCCATTATTGCAAACTAACACTAAAAACAACAAACATTCCAGAAGATACAAACAGAGTGCAATAAAAATGATAATGGAACCAAGCTTACCATTAACAGGAATAACAAGAGAAACACAATAACGTACAGTAATAGTGCCTCCCACGTAAGAGCATAAAGTGGATAGAAACTAGCACCCTCATACTATGACAGATATAGTAAACCCACGCATGTAGCATATACCTTGAAGTGTAATCAAGGTAGCAATGGATTAAGAACATTTCACATCCCCAACTTGATGAGAGAAGTAAGATATAAAATATAATCTCAAAGGTAGGGATATATCCAAGATGCTTAAGAAATAAAAATCCATCAACAATATATCTGATGCGATTTCTCCTGATATCATCTCCACTCATAATTCCCTTTTGCCAGCATCCATGTAGCCACAATATATCAAGAAGTATCAGCCAAAAGGAATAGAATACGCTCCATACACTCAGGCAGTAGAAATTTTAATGAAAGGATTGGAAATTTGCAGAACTTGCTTCCAAACAAAATATGATGTTAGCAGGCAATCCAAGTAAGTCTAAGCAAGATCTGGGGTAACACTGTAGTTCCATAGATTCAAGGAATGAAGATAAAAACATTGCCAAGAAATTATAATTTCATGAACAACACCAGCATCGCCTTTAAGATAAACCAATCAGTAGGATGCCTTCTGAAGATCTCTCATCTAAATGAAATATCCATACTGCTGGAAATGCAATAGTCTCAACAAGATAATGTGATCGTCCTATCATTGAATAAATTAATATGACATTAATCCCAAATGCCATTTGTTATTGCATATCTAAGCTTCTGTATCTGCTTACATAGAATCAATGGACATATGGACCAGTCCTATTAGACAAGTAACTATTTTTAAGAACACGACATTCAGCTGAACAAATGGAATAACAGAGTGTCAATAAACAAGCTGGGGGAGTAAAAATATAGTTTTCAGGATATGTTGTGATAGTGGCAACTCATCCCTACATAATTTAAAAAATTATTTTCTCACATATTTCTCTTTCGGTATATGATAGATTAGTGCTCCAACTCCTAATATTTTGTTAATTTTTACAATATCTAAGTCTCTTAATCCAATAATTTTAAAAAAAAAATCCTCCAGTCCATTCCCTCCAATACCACACTCCTAATCAGACCCTGAGGAACTGTTACTTGAAACCCTATGCAGCAAATATCACAATACTCATCAAACATCCCTCAACTAACATTAACACAGATAATCTACAGTCCAACTTACCTCAAAAATCAAGTAATAACAATAATATAATAACAAAACAATTGCACTACGTATGAGCAACGCAAACTAGAAAACTATACCACTAAACGAGGCAGGGAAACGTCGAAGCTCGGAATTCCCATGCGCGAAGGAGCAATTATGGCGATTACAGCGACCTCTCTGATACAGAACACATAACTTGGTCTTGAACTGCTTTCGCTCAACCATCGTCAACTATGTTTTGAGCAATGATTCGATAAATAATACTCAATTGGATTCAATTCCTCCGCCAAGAAGACGTAACCCTAAATCCTTATTCCCCAACATTTCACCCACGGCGTCGTTGCTGAGAAAACGCGAACGGAATAATAAGGTAAACAAATGGAAAAGAAAATACAAGATAATTATAAATTATAAAGAAATTGTTATGGTTCGTTCCGTGAAATTAAGGGTTACCTTGAAGTGGAAGATTGAGAGAGAGGAATGCGAGAAGTGACACTTTTACACTGAAAACAGTTCCGTAAGCTTCACCAGAAATGGTTTTTCTTCATCAAAAGACTTGACTTTGTTACTTGCCTCCACTCGCAGATGAATGATTCTTGTTAGGGCTTTCGAAATTTGAGATGAGAGAAAATTTGGTTATTTTGCAAGTGATAAAAGTATTTGTTTTTTGCGATACATTCAAAACTCACTTTATTTTTATATAATTATCATATAATTCTTAATATTATTATTTTAATATTTTTTATATTATTTAATTATAAATTTATACTTTATTATATATTTATATTTAAATCCATCACATCAAATTCAACCATTTTTCTTATTTGTTTATCTATACTTATATATAAAAGGATTTGTTTTATTAATTTATTTTTGTTATTTAAAAATTTTATAATTTTAGAAGTTAATAAATTAGTTTTTTAATTTTAATATTTTATTTTATTTGTTTGTTCTCACTAAACTGACAGGGGAGTGAATAGATTGGTAAGTTAATTGTTGTCATGCAAGAGAATTGAGAGATTACTTATTTTTTCTATTTTAAATTGATAATTTTAAAATTACGTTCATTTTATTTTATATGTGGTCACTTAACTGGCAGGAAGGAGAGAATTCTCTTATTTAAAATAGTTATCAGTAGTAGTTTTGAATGTATAGCAGGTTTTTTTATTTTTTCTCTCTTATTCTATCTCTCTCATTTCTCAAATCTCTTGAAACCCAATAACATATATCTCATACATACAAATACACATGAATTTATATATATATATATAAAGGGATTTCCCACTTTAACTTAATATTTAATTTTATTAATTCATTTTGGTTATTTGGAGATTTTATAATTTCAAAAGTTAATAAAGCAATTTTTTAATTTTAAAATTTATTTTATTTGTTATCATGCAGGACAGTGGAGATATTGATATGTTATTTTTCTATTTTAAACTTATCTTCTTTTCTATTAAATAACAAATTAAAGATGTTTGTTCTGTCCATTTGAAAAGGATGAGTAAAGTAAAACTTTGAATTGAATCGTGGATTGATGATCATTTACTTTAACTCTCCCGAAAAAAAATATATTTCATTATTGTTACTTTTACTCTTTTGTTTGAATTTTGAATTAATTATTTTTGTTATTTCCTAATTACTCTCCACTATTGTAGTATATTTTTCATCTTTTATTAATAGTTATTAATTTTTAATTTTTATTGTGTTGTAATATGTGAGTTTTTTTTATAGACAAAAACAGTCTTATGAAACCAGTATAAAGAAAGTCTTTTATAATGTTATCATTTTGTATTTAAAATTGATCTATTTCATACTTCGGGTGTTTTCTATTTGTTTTCTTAAGTTTTATGATAAAAAAATATCACATAAGTTACTTTAAAAATAAATTAATATTATTAACAAATATGAAATTTACTTTAAATTAATATATCAATACCCTTCTACATGTTTATCTTATTATTTACTAACTTAGTTTTCTTTACTATAATTTTATCAAAAAATAGTATTAAAAAATTATATAATCTTATTTTAAAAAAATTATTTAAAATTTTAAAATTGTCTAATTAAAAGTAAATATAAATATTTAATTTTTAAAAAATTTAAATATTTTTTAATGTTTATTATTTTTCCACACATAACAAAATGAAAAATATAAGTGATAAAATATCAACACCAAAATGATAAATACAGATTTGAAGACTAAATATTTGAAATAGAAAGGAGAAATGAATACATGAAGAACTTATAAAAAAAGGAGAAACAACACTATTCATATGACAAATATGATTTCAGAGATGAGATTGAAATCTATTTGTCTCAATCAATAAAAAATGCAGGTAACAAAAATATTATTAGTGCTCCATACTATGTTTTTATTTGTATTGGTGGGAATCTGTAGGTATTGTAAAATTTTAAATTTATTTAATTTGATTAAAATTTATATTTAATTAAAATTAAATTAAATTGAATAATCAGTAAATTTACCATATATTACTACTATATTAGCTATGTTTTTAATAAATTTATGTGTCTTTTTTTATTACAATGAACTGTAAATTTATACTGATAATATAAGTGTGAGAATAATAATATCATTTATTTAATTTTAATATTAAATATAATTATATATAAATAATAAAAAATAAAAAATATGGATACACTTAATACGTGCTGTGTTCCCACTAGTATAAATAAAATTAAATAGATTTTTTTTCACTAGTATTTTTATTTTAATTTCTCTTCACTACATTGAATTGTCTTAAATTGATTTATTATTTTTTTAAAACGAGTTAATAATCACTTTCTTGAAATTTATGATGAAGAATATTAATTTTTAATAATGTCACTGCTTTCTAATAATGTCATTACCATTAATTTGACAGAAAAATTACATTAATTCATCTTAAAAAATATAATCAAATAAAAATATTTGAGTACATAAATTATTTTAAATACATCAATGTATAAATTATAATTTAAATATATGATAAAAAATTGTTGTTATTTTATTTATTATTCGTTTGAATTCTATTTTGAATTAAAAATGATAGATTATAATATATACGAGGTTAAAAAAATTTCTAAAGAAGCATTTATTTAAAAATATAATTGAAAAAATTCGAGATCAAATTTTAGGTAAGAATAAGATATAATCAAGAATTTTAATTTGTTAAAAATATTAATAATATTACGTGCCATAAAGATACTGATTTAGAAACTGGCAGGGTTTTGTTTTGTTATGTAATAGTTTCTCATTATTCCACTTAATTACAGTGGAGGTGAAATAATTAGTAGCGTTTAATTATGAATTATTGACAGTATTTTATTTATATCTTTATATATTTTGATAGTATATTATTGTTTTTTTTAAAAAAAAACAATCTTACAAGTTATGCTAATTGAATAAGAATTTATAAATAAAATAGTCTGAAAATTCTGTTTGTCATTTCCATTGTAAGGATCACACATTTCAAACTTGAATTTTGTAAAACTTTTAAAAAAAAATTATAATAACTTTAATTTAGAAAATATTATCATTTTAATCAACAAATATACAATAATTCCTGGATCAATCTTGTGTTTTTTATTTTTGAAATTAAAATATTTTAAAATAAAATGGGTCGGTGAATTTGCAAACCAAGCCTAATTGTAGAAAATTTCTTCCTGCACCACCACTCCACGCAGGCATCTTCATTTTCTTCCTCCATTGCTTACCAGGTGCGCAACCCGTTCAGTTTTGTTTCTTCATTGTTGAGTGTGAAACGCTATGAAGCATGTACACGAGACACAAATGATAGAATTAAATTGAAAAATATAAAACATGGGACATGACAAAAAAATAAATAATATATATATATAAAATAAAATGTACTAATATATTTCCTAATAGGAAAAATTTAAGAAAAATATTTATAAAAAAGTTTAACATAATCTTATTTAAATTATAATGTTAAAATTTTATATTAGTTCATTTTTATTAAAAAATACAATTTCTAATTTTAGTTCATCAAGAGATAAGGTAGCAATCTTAACCATTTCATTGTCATCCAATGAAAAGTCATGTCCTGTAACATTCCACAATTTAGTTTCTTCTTCTTTGTATTTTGAGGAGTTACGAAGATTACTATAGACAAATATTAGATCATCTGTCCTTTTATGTATCATCTTATTTATTTTCATTTTCATATAATATATAAGAGTATGTACTCCAATTTCTTTCACCACGAGAAGAAGAACATGGTTGTCCAAGTAGTTAAGAATTATCTTTTGAAGTGTTGGTGTATGAGTTCCATGAATAATACACCATGATTTTGCATCTATTTTACTTTTATCCCTTAAAGAGTAAAAATCTCTTTTTTTTTTTTCCATCTGAAAAATTTACTCCACATTGAATTTTTTTTTTCAATTCAAAATAATGACATTGGGCACTCACCAATTCAAAATAATCTACATCTTCAAATAAAATATTTCATTTATTTTATCTTTTTTTCATCTCTTCTTTCTCACGTGCTTCCCTTCTTTGTCTCCTTCTTCCTTCTTCCATCGCATCGCTAAAAAATGTGCCCACAAACTAGATCGTGTCCGACCCACCTAAATGTGTTGAACACCATGTCGTACACATATCTATCGTGTGTTCGTGTTCGACACGCATCCGAAGCGCGAAAGAGAGATCATGAATCGTGTCGAGCTTCATAGATGAAATGTTTGCAAATGGAGGTTTTATGGTGTTTTGGGTGTAGGGCGAGTTTGAGTAGTTGGGAGGAAGTTGATTTTTTTCCTTCATTGTTGATTGTGAAATGAGGTTTGGGTTTGGGTTATCTTAAAAATAACTTTATTTGAGTGCATTTAACAAATAATGAAACGAAATCAATTTTCTGAATTCAACCTTATAGGCATGAAATGGTTTGTTATGAAATATGCACTTAAAGAAAGCATATTGTTATGTATATAGCCATGTCAAGATCATCGACCTTTGCAAAAGACTCAAATTTATAAGGGGGAAGAGGAAAAATTCTTGTATGGACATAAATGTGAAGCAATAAATCTAGTTGAAAAAAAATATTCTAGAATTCAATTTGTTTGTACTTGTTTTAGCGGGAGCTAGAGTTTGGACCATAATTCAATTTGTTTGGACCATAATTCATTAATTACTCGTTTATTTCAAACATCTTATCCACTTTATATGATATTTTGGTCCAAAGTTTATATTCCTTCTCCATAATTAATGCTTCACTTCCTACACAGCTGATGACTTTTTGCGGCAAGTGCACCGTGTTGTCAGAAGTAATAATTTGTCCCTAAGTACGGATATCAAACCCATAAGGAACAGTTGGATAATCAAGTAAAAGATTCACTAAATATAAAACATAATGATAAAGTTTGTTGGGATTTGTTATGATATCAATGATTAATGAGAAAACAAGTCAAAGAGTTTGTTGCTTCAATTGAAAAAATAGGGATTGAGGTTCATCTTTCTCACTCTTTTGTATTTTGATTATCATGACAATATTGTGTTCTTTGACTGATATTGATGCTCGTATAAAAATCATTTATATCGATTCCTCGCATATAAAATTATTAAGATATCTCATAAATATTGATTCATCGCATATTTATAAAAACTTCTTATCATTAAGATTAGACATTGATAGCAATTAACATTTTCAAATTTATTCCTAGCATTCAAATAGGTTAAGCATTATTATTTGGGTCAGAAACTTAGAAGTACTTTTCAGTCATATCTAGATTTCGAGATCATGGTAAACCAAGCATTACAAATAAAACAACAATACCAATCATCAATAAATAACAAAATATTATGTTTAGATATCACCTCAATACATAATAATTTGAACAAATTACTCACAATCCCAAAGCGTAGAATTAAACACATGATGGCTGTTACAAGCACGGAGAGTAAGAAAAGAAGATTTTGGATGTTTCTCCTTGACGACTGGCTCCTTTAGGGTTTCTAACACCTCTTATTCTCCCGATTGGATTACAATTCACTCAATGGTGTTTTCCTCTCAATCTTGCATATTTTGGGTTGTGCCTCAAGCCTCCTATTTAACCTAATTGGTTTGGGCTAAGTGACTTCTGGCTTGGGCATTATTGGGCTCGCCTGGGAGAGAAACACGAAAAAAGGCTCAACATTACTGGAGTAATCTCGCTTGGGTGAGATTGAGCTTGCTTGAGCAAGATCCTCTGGTGGCGTCTGGCTTAGGCGAGTTTCTGCAAGCTTTGGTGAGTGCTAGAGCATTCCAACTTTCCCTTTTTGGCTTTGTATATTCTCCTTTTGCCCAATCATCTTCATTCTTCCCTAGAATTCTGAAATTAACACAAACTAGGGAATAAATCGTTCTTATTCAAATTAAAATCACAAAATATGTAAAAATGTATAAATTTATAAATTAGGGGTTATTTTATATTTATTTTATCAATTAATATCCATAAATGTTTATATTTTAATAAGAAATATTACTAAAATTTGACACTTATTAACAACCAATATCAAATAACAAATAAATTTTTAGCAAAAATCAAAATTTACCATTTTTAACTTCACAAAAGCTTCCCAATTTGAAAGCATTGTTTGAAAAAAAAAAGGTTTCAAATTGTATCCCTCTTAATTTAATTTCATTCTTTGCTGATAAAAAAAAGAAACTGACCCCTCAAACAAAAATAAAAACCAATTTGATACTCTTTCTTACCACTTTTCTATTTGAAACAAAATATATTTTCATAATCATACAAACATTTCTTGACTTCAATAGTTTCAAACATTTATTTGATTGCTAAAACAAAGTTTACTGTATATGACAGTGGCTAAGTTGAATTTGAACACAAGTTCCTTGAAGACACTTTTGGAATCAAACTTTTTACAGATGAAACAATCATTAAAAATGACCAACCATGTTCTTTAACAAAGATTTAATCATCAATAAGTAAAAAATATTAGTATGTAGACTAAAAAGAAATCCATAGTGTGAGTTTATCTTTCCA
>Ga0123342_1002597_pt1 | contig 29848 bp, 12 predicted proteins | sample Turbeawhitnodule_FD_89960 | JGI IMG/M metagenome (GOLD analysis project Ga0123342, IMG submission 89960) | Root nodule microbial communities of legume samples collected from Mexico - Turtle bean Mexico white nodule | ecosystem: Host-associated > Plants > Roots > Nodule | place: Mexico: Nepantla... | reverse complement strand
TTTCGTGGGTGAATACTCATCCGTTTGACCTGAAATTTGTCGCGTTTTGTCCCAAATTCAGTGTAGATTCTTACGTGGAATTTCAGGAAAAAACTATTTCGGGAGAATTTTTCAGAAATTTTGTGCAAACCAAGACTACCCTCTATCAAAACTTGTGAAATTTCGCCCTACTTTATGCAATTTTATTCTGGGTCCGTTTTGCGCTGTGAAAATTCACACAAGTACTTTCATATGTTGTTTGCACCAGGGAAGGAGGCACGTCCATAAACAAATCACAAAGAGAAGATACGTTTTCAGAAAACCGCTTTCGTTAACTCTCGGTTTGGGATTTACTACGCCTTACTCCTTGGGTATTTTGGTCTGAAATTTTTACCAGACATTCTTCATCGTGTCAATTGAGTTTTGGCTGAGATTTCAGCCCCAAATCCGTCCCACATGATTTGCAATAAATTTGTTATTCATCATTGCCCAGGCTTATAAGAAGGTTCGTTTGTGTGTGAAACTGTTTTATTTTTTTCCTAGGTGAATACTCATTCGTTTGACCTGAAATGTATTGCATTTTGTCCCAAATTCAGTCGATATTCTTGCATGGAATTTCAGGAAAAAACAATTTTGGAAGAATTTTTCAGAAATTTTGTGCAAACCAAGGCTATCCTCTACCAAAACTTGTGAAATATCACCCTACTTTTTGGGTATTTTATTCTGGGTCCGTATTGCACTGAAAAAATTTACACACGTACTTTCATATGCTGTTTACACCCAGGTAAGGAAGCATGTCCATAAACAGATCACAGAGAGAAGATACGGGGCAGAAAAGCCATGACGTACTGTTTTCGGAAAACCAATTTTGTTGACTCTAGGTCTGGGACTTACTACGCCTTACTCCTTGGTCTGAAATTTTTACCATACATTCTTCTTCGTGTCATTTGAGTTTTGGCTGAGATTTCAGCCCCAAATTTGTGCCACAAGATACGCAATAAATTTTTTATTCATCACTGCCCGGGCTGATAGGAAGGTTTGTTGGTGTGTGAAACTGTTTTATGTTCTTCCTAGATGAATACTCATCCGTTTGACCTGAAATCTATTGCGTTTTGTCCCAAATTCAGTAGAGATTCTTACGTGGAATTTCAGGAAAAAACTATTTTGGGAGAATTTTTTAGAAATTTTGTGCAAACCAAGACTATCCTCTACCAAAACTTGTGAAATTTCGCCCTAATTTTTGCAATTTTATTTTGAGTTCGTATTGCGCTGGAAAAATACACACAAGTACTTTCATATGTTGTTTGCACCCAGGTAAGGAGGCAGGTCCATAATCACAGAGACAAGTTACGGCGAAGAAAAGCCAGGACGTATTGTTTTCTGAAAACCGGTTTCGGTCACTCTCGGTCTGGGACTTACTACGCCTTACTCATTGGGTATTTTGGTCTAAAATTTTACCAGACATTCGTCATCGTTTCTATTGAGTTTTGGCGCAGATTTCAACCCCAGATTAATCCCACAAGATTCACTGTAAATTTTTTATTCATCACTACCCGGACTGATGGGAAGGTTCGTTTGTGTGTGAAAGTGTTTTATTTTTTTCCTAGGTGAATACTTATCTGTTTGACCTGAAATTTGTCGCCTTTTGTCCCAAATTCAGTTGAGATTCTTACGTGGAATTTCAGGAAAAAACTATTTCGAGAGAATTTTTTAGAAATTTTGTGCAAACCAAAGCTATCCTCTACCAAAACTTGTGAAATTTCGCCCTACTTTTTGCAATTTTATTCTGAGTCCGTATTGCGCTGAAAAAATTCACACAAGTAGTTTCATATGTTGTTTGCACCCAGGTAAGGAGGCACGTTCATAAACAAATCACAAAGAGAATATACGGTGAAGAATAATCATGACGTATTGGTTTTGGAAAACCGGTTTCGTTCACTCTCGGTCTGGGACTTACTATGCCTTACTCCTTGGGTATTTTGGTCTGAAATTTTTACCAGACATTCGTCATCGTGTGTATTGAGTTTTGGCTCAGATTTCAACCCCAGATTCATTCGACAAGATTCGCAACAAATTTTTTATTCATCACTGCTCGGGCTGATAGGAATGTTCGTTTGTGTGTGAAACATTTTTATTTTTTTCTTAGGTGAATACTCATCCGTTTGACCTGAAATCTTTCGCGTTGTGTCCCAAATTCAGTCGAGATTCTTACGTGGAATTTCAGGAAAAAACTATTTCGGGAGAATTTTTCAGAAATTTTTTGCAAACCAAGGCTATCATCTACCAAAACTTTTGAAATTTTGCCCTACTTTCACACACAAACGAACCTTCCTATCAGCCTAGGCAGTGATGAGTAAAAAACTTATTGCGAATCTTGTGGGACGAATCTGGAGCTCAAATCTAAGCCAAAACTCAATAGACACGATGACGAATGTCTAGTAAAAATTTCGGACCAAAATACCCAAGGAGTAAGGCGTAATAAGTCGTAGAACGAGAGTGAACAAAACCAGTTTTCTGAAAACAAAACGTCCTGGCTTTTCTAACCCATATCTTCTCTTTGTGATCTGTTTATGGACGTGTCTCCTTTCTTGGGTGCAAACAACATATGAAAGTACATGTGTGAATTTTTTCAGCGCAATACGGACCCAGAATAAAATTGCAGAAAGTAGGGCGAAATTTCACAAGTTTTGCTAGAGGATAGCTTTGGTTTTCAGAAATTTTCTGAAAAATTTTCCCGAAATAGTTTTTTCATGAAATTCTACGTAAGAATCTTGACTGAATTTGGGTGAAAACGGGACAGATTTCAAGTCAAACGAATGAGTATTCACGTTGGAAAAAAATAAAACAATTTCACACACAAATGAACCTTCCTATCAGCCGGGGCAGTGATGAATCAAATTTTTATGGAGAATCTTGTGGGACGAAACTGGGACTGACATCTCAACCAAAACTCAATAGACATGATGATGAATGTCTAGTAAAAATTACATACCAAAATACCCATGGAGTAAGGCGTAATAAGTCCCAGACCGAGAGTGAGCAACACCGATTTTCCGAAAACAAAACGTCCTGGCTTTTCTTCCCCGTATCTTCTCTTTCTGATCTGTTTATGGACGTGCCTCCTTACCTTGGTGCAAAAAACATATGAAAGTACTTGTGATAATTTTTTTAGGGCAATACGGACCCAGAATAAAATTGCAAAAAGTAGGGCAAAATTTCACAAGTTTTGGTAGAGGATAGTCTTGGTTTGCACAAAATTTCTGAAAAATTCTCCCGAAATAGTTTTTCCTGAAATTCCACGTAAGAATCTCGACTGAATTTGGGAGAAAACAGGACAGATCTCAAGTCAAACGAATGAGTATTCACCTAGGAAAAAAATAAAACAGTTTCACACACAAACGAACCTTCCTATCAGTCGGGGCAGTGATGAATAAAAAAATTATTGTCAGTCTTGTGGGACGAATCTGGGGCTCAAATCTCAGCCAGAACTCAATAGACACAGCGACAAATGTCTGGTAAAAATTTCAGACCAAAATACCCAAGGAGCAAGCCGTAATAAGTCACAGACCGAGAGTGAACAAAACTAGTTTACCGAAAACAAAATGTCCTGGTTTTTCTTCCCCGTATCTTCTTTTTGTGATTTGTTTATGAATGTGCCTCCTTACCTGGGTGCAAACAACATATGAAAGTACTTGTGTGAATTTTTTTCAGCGCAACATGGACCCGGAATGAAATTGCAGAAATTAGGGCGGAATTTCACAAGTTTCGGTAGGTGAGGTATAAGTTCCAAGTTTACCTGTATTGATATCTCATTATGATCTAGTTTGTCCCTTTTAAAAATCCTCACACACAACTCCAAATTTCATTAACACTTTCTTTGATTCCACTCAACTTGAAATTAACAAAATACGTTTTACCTTGGATGGAATACAATGTGATTGGGCAGTTTAGAGATGAGCTGGACTATGAACAACTGGGTGACGAATTTGTGAAAGGAGGCATGTGCAAGGTTAGGATGAGGTATAAGGGGGATAACCTTGTCCTTCTTACTCTATAAGAAGGGAATAACATCGAGGAGCTGATTAACCTCAATAAAGAATCGAGGAGCTGATTAACCTCAATAAAGAATGGTTTGAGAGTGTTTTCCAGAACATCGAACCATGGTCGGCGGAGCATGTTGCGAGCCACAAAGTTGTGTGGGTGAGATGTTATGGGCTTCCTATAACATTATGGAATATGAATTGCTTTTCGAAGGTGGTAGGTGAGGTAGCAACCTTAGTATCCATAGATGAATCGAGGTGCTGTGGGAAAACCTAGAGTATGCGAGACTCCAAGTTCGCTTGCTCAAAAATTCTAATGCTAAAGTGACTAAAAGTATGAGGATTAAAAGTATGAGGATTAATGGCCAAATGCTAAGCATCTACATTGAAGAAGAACACCCTACAAAATTTGAGGTCAGTGTATGTGCCATCGAAATTGTTTTATTCCTCCGATAGCGTCTCTTCATCAGAGACCTACGTTGAGGAAACGGCACAGTCGGTGTCAAGCGGTGAGGCGGAGGTCATGGGTGGAGGGGTAGACCGCCGATCAGAGGAGGAGAGGGAGGGGAGACCCTAAGTGCGAATAGGACAAAAGGATCGTATTCTAAGTTACCTGCTATCAACAGAAAAGAACCCTTGTTTATTCACTAAAGAGGAAATTAAGGGCGAGAAGAAGTCTGCTCAAGATGAACAAGCATATTCAGTCCCAAAAACTACCATTTTATGCATGTTGAACTCGCAAAGTTGGTGATGGATTAAGAATGAAGGGTACGCAGAGTAAACCCAATGCAAAAATGCAAAATATTTCAAAATTAAAAAAAAATTATAAATAATTAAAATAATAATATTAATATTTATAGGGAGGAGTATCTCAAACAACATTTTTATACAAATTAATGTTATGTATAATGACACCTACTATTGAAATTCTCTAAACTTGTCCTTTCACTTCCCAAGGATTAGATTTGGCATGGCATGCACATCAATTCCAATGCAAACATAAAGTCTTATTAAGCGATTTGATCCGTTGAACGATGAGTTATTCTTATAAGAGAGTGAAGCATCCAAGCACACTTTGCATTCTCAACCATGGCTGATATCATGAGTAGTTTCCCAGACTCAATCCTTTGCTACATTCTCTCTTTTCTCCTTACCAAAGATGTTGTTGCAACCAGTGTTCTCTCCAAGCGTTGGAAACTTCTATGGCTTTCAGTTACCTCTATGGATTTCGATCATCATGACCGAATGGATTTTGACAAAGATGCCTGCTCTCGCTTTCTTGTCCCAGTGTATTCTTTTCTGCTTTGGCGTGATATGGACCAACCCCTCCATAGATTACGCCTTAGATGTTGTTCTTTCTATAATCATTATAGAGTTCAGACATGGATTAAGGCTGCAATGAGAAGAAGTGGTAAACTTAAACACCTCGACCTCAATCTGGATTTGTTCCTTGCGGTGCCCTCTGTTGTGTTTAGCTGCAAAACTCTAGTAGTTCTCAAATTGTCCCACTTAATGCTGAGCAATATTTCTTTTGTTCATTTGCCCTTGCTTAAAATCTTGCATTTGAATTCTGTTATACTCACAAAATGTGACGATCTTCTTCAACACTTTCTTTCTGGCAGTCCTAATCTAGAGGACTTGTTAGTCAAAACTTTTGGTGATAATACTGCAGAAAAATTCCACATATTGCCCAAGTTGGTCAGAGCTAACATCGATCTTCTTGTAGTTCCATTGGAAATTGTTAAGAACGTTGAAGTTTTGGTCACATTTTGGGTAATGTGTGTAAAATTTGTTTCTTGTTACTTTCCATTTTAAGCGAAAAAAAATTGGATTTCTGATGTTTTGATATTATTTTGTATCCTTGCAGATATATCAATATAATTTGGATTTTGATTTTCAGAATTTAGTTCAATTTGAATTGAACCATATGAACATTCATAAGGAATGGAATAAGGTCTTGGAAGTGCTCAGGCATTGTCCAAAGCTTCAAACTCTTGTCCTTGGCAAGGTTTAATGATTTAAGTTTCTCAAATATATATGAATCTTGTTATTTTTCTTGAAACATTGTGGTTAATATAATTTTATAATTGTTTTTTTACAGGACAATGTGCTGCTTGAATATGATGAAGAAACATTTTTACACTCACAACCTGTTCCTACATGCATTTCATTACACCTTAAAACCTTTTGTCTTGACAATTACAGCGGTTATGGAGTTGAATTTGAATTTGCAAGGTATATTATGCAGAATGCAAAGTATTTACAGACCATGAAATTCTGCATTAACAGTGGTGCTTATGATAATCTTTTGAGCAGACATGATATGATAAGAGGTATATCCCCATACAAGAAGAGTTCAGATGCTTGTACACTTTGTTTTGAGAAGTTAAGGTCTGATTATTTTGATGTGTAACTGCAAGAATGTGGATTCTTTGCGCACATTACCTGTTTTGTGTTGTTTTAGGAATTTTTTATATATCTAATTTGCAATGCAATGATCTTTATTAGATGTGTTGGAAAGATATGTAGAAGAATTTATGTGGATGAGATACAATAATTTGTAATGAATTTTCTCTCTCTCTCATATGGTGCCTGTACTTTTCATTTTCATAGGTTAATATCTATGAATAACTTTCAATGTAAAGATATTCCTTATAACGAATCATATTTCAGTATTGCAATTTTAGGTAATTAATATTATAGAAAGTACTCTCTCCATGAAAGTATTTACCTCACTCAATTATAAACAAATGAATGTAACCCTTTATATTATATGTTTATATTATATGGATTAATGAGGTTGATGTCACTCTCTTAAGCAATTGACCCACACTTATACTTTCTTTGTGACTGTGTAGTGTAGGTTTGACAAACACTATTTCTATTGTGGTACTTCTGGTATCTGGTAGCTAACAGTGTTTTTGTAAGTGATTCCAATTAACAAATTAAATCATGTAATAAAATTTTACAATTTAAGATCACACTACAAGAAAATCATGAAATAGAAATCAATTTTTAGAGACCAAAATAATTAGTTGCAATAGTAACTAAATTAGAGACCATTTTAGAAACTAAAACAAAAATTGATTTCTAAATTAGTTTATATTATTTTTAAATAGTTTATAAATTGGTATCTAATCAGCAACCAAGATTTTAGAGACCAAATTTAGAAACTAAATAATTGGTAGTTAAAACCTTGGTTGCTAATTAGATATCAATCTAGAAACTAATTTAGAAACTCATTTTTGTTTTAGTTTATAAAATGATATCTAATTTAGTTACTATTGCAACTAATTATTTTGGTTTCTAAAAATTGCTTTCTATTTAATTATTTTCTTGTAGTGTCACATCACTTTCACATTCAAATCACTAGCTTTCTTTATTTTGAATTCTTTATTCCAATAGAAATTTTAATTCAAATAGTAAAATCACTCTAAAATCTAAATATCTAAATATCATCAAATTTTAATATAAAATTAATTAGGTTAAGAATAAAATTAATTAGGTTAAGAGGAACACACTCACACTGTTCATTTTGATGATAAAATCATGAAAAGAAAATATAAAATATATAATGAATCCTTAGAATAAAAAGTAACTTATTTAGTTTGAAATTATGATAGATAAAATTGATCATTGTTTCCTCAAGTATTGTATGTTACTATCATAAGGTGAGATTTGAAAAAAAAAAAAATAGGAAGAAGGACGATTAGGGGGTTGAACTTCCTCTTGCTATAGACTTCAGAAATATCTCATTTTTCCGTCAAAAATAGTAAATCATATATTATAAATGAATAAAAAAAATTGTATCTTATATATAAAAGAAGAACAACAAATAAAATTTTTAAAACATTACAAAGTATTAAAAACTTGTTTATCAAACATTAGTAATAAATAGTAAATATAGATTTAAGAATATTTTTAATTCCAAAATAATAATATCAACATCTGAATTTTATAAGATTTCTCTCACTAAAATATCTTAACAGAAAAGAAAATAAAACTTAAGATTATAAGACCTTCTCATTAAAATATGTTCACATAATAAAAGGAAAAGTTGAGTTGTAAAAATATACAACCATTATATTAAAAATACATTTTTCTTACTTATGAAATAAAACATTAATAAAAATATGAATTTACTTATTTGAGTAAAAATTGTGTAAAATGATATTAAAAGAAATCTAACAGAGAATAATCCAGAAAAAATTAATAAAGTTCAGAATGAGACCTATTGAAGTTCTCTAAGCTTGTCCTTTCACTTCCCAAGGTTTAGATTTGCCATGGCATGCACATCAATTCCAATGCAAACATAAAGTCTCTTTAAGCCATTTGACACTATGAGTTATTCCTGTAAGAAAATGAAGCATCCATTCACACTTTGCATTCTCAAACATGGCTGATATCATAAGCGGTTTTCCAGACTCAATCCTTTGTTACATTCTCTCTTTTCTCCCAACCAAACAAGTAGTTGTGTCAACCAGTGTTCTTTCCAAAAACCCCTCCATAGATTTCGCCTTAGATGTTGCGTTTCCTACAATCACTATAGTACCGAGACATGCATTAAGGATGCAGTGACAAGTGGTGGACTTGAACACCTCGACCTAAGTCTGCATTCGAGCATCGTGGTGCCCTCTTTGGTGTTTAGCTGCAAAACTCTTCTAGTGCTCAAGTTGGTTAACTTAGCACTGAAAAATATTTCTTTTGTTGATTTGCCCCTGCTGAAAATCTTGCACTTGAATTCTGTTTCTTTCTCAGAAGATCTAGATTTTCTTCAACAGTTTCTTTCTGGGAGTCCTAATCTTGAGGACTTGGAAGTCAAGGATTTCAATGCTAATGCTGCAGAAAATTTCAACAGATTTCCCAGGTTGGTCAGAGCTAACATCGATGCACATTTAGTTCCACTGGAAAATGTTAAGAACGTTCAAGTTTTGGTCACAGATAGGGTAATACGTGTAAAATTTGTTTCTCATTTATTTTCCATTTTAAGGGAAAAAGTTGAATGTCTGATGTTTTGATATATATGTTGTATCTCTTGCAGATATGTCCAAAAGATCTGGTTTTTGATCTTCAGAATTTAGTTCAACTTGAGTTTACACATGTGCGCCTAAGTAAGCAATGGTTTGAAGTCTTAGAAGTGCTCCAGCATTGTCCAAAGCTTCAAACTCTTGCCATTGGCATTTATGAGGTTTAATGATTTAAGCTTTTTAAGTATGAATCTTCTTGTTATCTTTTCTTCAATCATAAGTATTGATTATTGTTTTTAACAGGTCAATTATTATCTACTTTCTGAAGGCCACGAAGGAGCAGTTTTGCCTTACCCACAACCTGTTCCTACGTGCATTTCATTACATCTTAAAACATGTGTTCTTAACAATTACAAGGGTTCTGGAGATGAGTTACTATTTGCAAAATATATTTTGCAGAATGCAAAATTTTTACACATCATGAAATTCTTCATTAACATTGATACTTATGAAACTTTTTGGATGAATGATCGTATCAGAAGAGATTTATTCTCATGCATGAAGAGTTCAGATACTTGTGAACTTTTTTTCTTTATGAGTTAATGCCTAACTATTTCCATTAGTAACTGCAAGAATGTGGTTATGTTTATCAAATTGATGTACTTTTCTTCAATTATTGAATGTTTGCGGCACATTATCGGTTTTATCCAGAAATTTGTGTTGTTTTATGTATTTTCATATATTATAAGTATTTTAGAATGATATTTATTAGAATTTCTGTGTATGAGATGCAGTAATTTGTATTAAATTTTCTTTATATTAAAGTATTTATTTGTCCATGAAAATATGTTTATCTTTAGGCCTGTATAATTTTGGTGACATCTTGGATACTGTTAATGTAAAGAAATTCATTGCAAAGAATCATAATTCAAAAAGAGTGTTGGGATCATAATTCAAAAAGTATTATTCACATGACAGTATTTATCTTCTATCATTCAATTATAAACAACATAATTGATCATATCAGAATTGTTATCTATTATTTTTTTATTTAAGATTATATTTAATGTAATCCTATATAATATATTGATTAACGAGGTTGTTGATGAATTCTAACAACCCTATAACGCTGTTAAACAATTTTATTATATTTTTGTTAAATCATACATATATATATATATATTTGTAAAATAAATTCATGTAAATATGTTCGTGTAAATTAGAAAAAATTAGACGATACACAATTAAACCTAAAACATAATACAAAATATGAAGATCAAAAACTTTGTTTTTATTCAGTTATTATCTTTTCTGGATTGAAACTAATGAAATTATACTTCTCCATACTTTTTGCCGTTATTTTCTCACCACTACCAATTTTAAAATGTTTCATTAATATTTTATTTTGTTGCTGGTTAAACGTAAAACACTTTATCTTAAATGAGTTCTGTTTTAAAGCTCTTCAATAAGTTCATTAAAAAAATACTAAAAAGAATAAGTCATAGAACTTTCGTTACAATAAGAATGCAGAATATTTAGCTAGAAAGTGATCAAGACTTTTAAAAACCACAATTTTTAAAGTTTTATGGAAAGAGAAATAATAGGAGTTTATGGGCTTCACAACTATCTTATTTATTAAAAGATAAAGATTTTTACTTTCCGTAAAAAGATTAAAATAGTATAATTATATATTATAAATGAAATTTTATCTTTTATATAAAAAAAAGCTTATACTCTAAAAAAATTAAAAAACTATAAATAAAAAAAATTAAAACATTACAAACTATTAAAAACTTATTTACCAAAAAGTAACAAATAATAAATATAGCTTTAAGAATATTTTTATTCCAAAAATAATAATATTAACATCTGAATTTTATAAGATTTCTCTCACTACAATATCTTAACAAAAAATAAAATAAAACTTGAGATTTTATAAGATCTTCTCATTAAAATATGTTGACATAATATAAAAATAAAACAAAAAAAACTCTTGAGTATTAAAAATTTAAAACCATTATATTAAAAATATATTTTTGTTACTTATCAAATAAAAAATTAATAAAAATATGAATTTACCTAAAAATTGTGTAATCTAAGAGAGCATAATCCAGAAAAAAATAATACAAAATACACTCTAAAATGAGAACTATTGAAATTCTCTAAAATTGTCCTTTCACTCGTTTAGGGTTTAGGATCCTTATTCACTTTGCATTCTCAATCATGGCTGATATTATCAGTGGTTTTTCAGATTCAATCCTTTGTTACATTCTCTCTTTTCTTCCAACCAAACTTGTTGTTGCAACCAGTGTTCTCTCCAAGCGCTGGAAACGTCTATGGCGTTCAGTCCCCTCTTTGGATTTTGATTTCGAAGACAGATTTAAATATGGACAATTGGGCTTTCTTCTCTCATTGCACTCTTTTCTGCTTTGGCGTGATATGGACCAACCCTTCCGTAGATTACGCTTTAGATGTTGCTCTATCCCTAATGATTATAGGTTCGAGAGATGCATTAAGGCTGCAATGAGCAGAATTGGTAGACTTGAACACCTTGACCTCAATCTGCATGGGCATGTGCCTTCTGAAGTGTTTAGCTGCAAAACTCTTGTAGTGCTCAAGTTGGCCAATTTAGTACTGAAAAATATTTCCTTTGTTGATTTCCCTTTGCTGAAAATCTTGCACTTGAATTCTGTTTCTTTCTCGGAAGATCAAGATCTTCAACAGTTTCTTTCTGGGAGTCCTAATGTTGAGGACTTGAAAGTCAAGAATTTCATTGCTAATGGTGCAGAAAAGTTAATCAGATTTCCCAGGTTGGCCAGGTTGGTCAGAGCTAACATCGATGTACATTTAGTTCCATTGGAAAATGTTAAGAACGTTCAAGTTTTGGTCACAGACTGGGTAATTTGTGTAAAATTTGTTTCTCCTCTACTTTCCATTTTAAGGGAAAAAGTTGGATTTTTGATGTTTTAATATATATTGTATCTCTTGCAGATATGTCCAAAAGATCTGGTTTTTGATCTTCAGAATTTAGTTCAACTTGAGTTGACACATGTAAACCTTAGTAAGCAATGCGTTGAGATCTTGGAAGTGCTCAAACATTGTCCAAAGCTTCAAACTCTTGTCATTGGAATTGATGAGGTTTGATGATTTAAGCTTTTCAAGTATGAATATTCTTGTTATCTTTTCTTCAAACATAATAGTATTAATATAATTTTGTAATTGTTTTTAACAGTACAGTTTTTTCACTTATTGTCTACTTTCTGAAGAGGATGAACGAGCAGTTTTGCTATACCTACAATCTGTTCCTACATGCATTTCATCACACCTTAAAACTTGTTGTTTCAACATTTACAGACGTTCTGGAGTTGAGTTACTATTTGCAAAATATATTTTGCAGAACGCAAAATTTCTACAGGTCATGAAATTCTGCTTTCACGGTGATACTAGGAAAACTTTTTGGATGAATCCTTGTATTAAAAGAGATTTATCCTCATACATTTCAGATACTTGTACACTTTCATTTGAATAGGTTAAGACCTGACTATTTCCTTTATTAACTGCAAGAATGCGGTTTTGCTTATCAAATAAGGTACTTTTCTTCAATTAATGAATGTGGTTTTGTGTTGTTTTAGGATTTTTCATATATAAATTGCAATGATTTATAAGTGGATGAGATACACTTCAGTGAGAGATTCCACTAAACTCGATTAGGATATATCTCTCTTGTGGGCGCTTTGTATAAAATCATAACCAAGGCTTTATCATGTTGTATTAAGAATGTTTTACATATGATAATTGATGATAGCCAATAGACATTCTTAAAGGACAAAGGTTTGTTAGACAGTGTCTTGGTGGTCAATAAGGCTGTTGAGGAGATAAGGAGGTACGGGAGGAGAAGTTTGTGCTTAAAGGTGGACTATGAAAAGGCGTACGATTCAATAAGATGGGATTTCTTATTCGATATGTTACACAAGTTGGGCTTTCACAATAAATGGATTATGTGGGTAAAAGGTTGCTTGAAGTCTGCATCGGTATCTGTTTTGGTTAATAGAAGTCCTACGACGGAATTTCAACCATCAAGAGGGGTTGAGGCAAGGAGATCCCTTAACCTGTTGTTTTTCTTAATAGTAGCTGAAGGCTTGGTTGGGCTAGTAAGACAAGCAATCAAGGCGAACCTACTCAAAGGTGTGAAGGTGGTGAGGAACGAGGTTGAAGCTTCTAAACTACAATTTGTTGTTGACACTTTATTTATATGTGAAGATGCCTACAACAATGTTATGTCTATGAGAACAATTCTAAGGTGCTATGAACTTGCTTCTAATTTGAAAATCAACTTCCACAATTCAAAGTTGGCTGGTATAAATGTTGAAAGTAATGCCCTTGAAATTTATGCAAAATCCTTAAATTGTACTATAATGGGGTAACATTTAAATACCTGAGGTTAGAAGTAGGAGGAAATTTAAGAAAGAAGCAATTTTGGGAGCTAATTCTGAATAAGATAAGTGACAGACTCAGTGCTTGGAGAGAGAAGTTTTTGTCTCTAACAAGAAGAATTTGTTTGATTAAATTGGTAATAACTGTCTTACCTCTCTTCTATATGTTTTTCTATAAGGTTCCCGACATCAATGTACAAGAGAATTGTTAGCATTCAAAGGAGGTTCCTATGGAGGTGGGGAAGAGACACAAGATATATATCTTGGGTAAAATGAGAGAACGTTTGCAAACCTTTGGAGGGGTGGGCTAGGGATTAAGGATATAAGAATTTTAAACAATGCTATTCTTGCCAAATGGAAATGGCGGTTAGTGAGTAATGAACAAGGGAAGTGGAGAGAAATTGTAGTCCCAAAATATGGGTTGGAATTAGGTCGAAGGCAGAGTTAGATGAAACTTCAATCTTGGTGGTGGAGAGACTTATCAAAAGTATGTTGTGAGGGTGATGAAGCAGGATGGTTCTAAGAAGCTTTATTGTGGAAAGTAGGATCGGAAGACAGAGCTAAATTCTGGGAGGACAATTAGTTAGACAGATATAATCTATGTACCATGTATCCTAGGTGTATCCTAGGTTATTCTCTCTGTCTTTGGATCGAGGATTGATGGTCGATGAAGTAGGTGTCTAGAAAGAATATGTGGTGTTGAAAGTTAAGGTGGATGAGGATCAGTTTATAGTTAAACAAATTTAGAAATTATTTATTAATAATATAAAGTAATTTAAATATTAATACATTTTTTAGTATCTAAAATAATATTTAATTTAATTATTATAACAATTAATTATTTTTTATTTATTGATTTTCTTGTATTAACATAATTTCGTACTATAAGTTTAATTGTGCCTGACTAACCGGACTTTATCATAGAGACCTCGTTTACTTTACTCTCTTAATTTAAATTTAAAATTAAAGATCATAGGGTCAATAAAATACAAAGGTGAGTGCAAAATTAATGTAGAACATAAGTCAGGAATTAGATTGTTTAAATTATGAATTAAATTATAATAACTTTTGGTATTTTTTATACGTTGGATTTACTTTACTCTTTGAATTCAAATTTAAATAAAATGGCATAGGGTCAATACAATATGGATTCCATTTAACATTTTTAAAAATTTTGCATCAATGCACATTGGATTCTCAACATAGTTTTTCTCATACTCAATCTTTGTTATATTCTCTTTTTTTTTTTCTCCCAACCAATCTTTTTTTTCTCCCAACCAAGAAGCCCTTGCATCCAAGCGCTGGAAACTTCTCCGACTTTCGGTTCCCTCCTTGAATTTCGATAATGAAGACAGATCAAAACGCTGAAAACTTTTGTTTATAGTTCCCTCTTTAGATTTCGATAATGAAGACCAAACTTACTTAAATGTGGAAACTTATTTAAATTTAATTATTTATTTTAAAAAAATTAGTTAAATACATAAAATATTAAACTAATATATTTAACATAAATAATGTTAAATTAATATATTTAAAATAAATTAATATATTTGGAATAAATAATTTTCAACTAGTTTTATATTGTGGAATAAATAGGTAACGTGGTTTTATCATTATTTCTTAAAAAAATTAGTAAATAAAAATTAATTAAAAAATTAATTATTATATTAATTAATTTATATATGATTTTATAAATTAAAAAAATTATTAGTATTTATTAATTGAAATATATAAATTAATATTTAATATTAATTATAAAGTAATTATTTTAGATTTTAAATTAATATATATTTTAAAATCTTTTCATTTTGAAATTGTTTTGTTTTTTTATTAATTCTAGAAAATAAAATAATTTGAATGTTGTTTCACTACTATTATGAACAAATATATGAACTATATATAATATTTAATCATTTATTTTGAATGACTTAATCATCTATTTTAAATTATTTAGTCATTTATTTTAAATGAAAATTAAATGTATTAATATTTTATTTAATGTTAATTATTCATTTTGAACAACTTAGTTGAATACATAAAAAAATAAAACTAATATATTTTGAATAAATAATTTTAAATTAATATATTTGGAATATATAATTTTGAATTAGTTTTATATTGTGGAAACACAGAAAATGGAAATAATGATTCTTTTATATAATTTTAAAATATTATAAATATGTTGGTAAACTAAAATTGTTTTTGAATAAAAATACAATATTAAAAGTAAATTATTGAATAAAAATATAACTAGTTTGTCTTATTTTGATTAAATAAAAGTATTGTTCCTACTAGGGAGATGGGACCTAGAGAACTATTGAAGTCTTCTTCTCCTTCCTTCGGTCGGGCAGGTGACTGGATGATGAACTGGGATTCTTCTCGTCCTCCCGCTTATCCTTCGGCACTCGGTCGTCGGGTGAACACCGGATGGTGGGGGTACCTAGGAAGGCACTCCAACGCTCAAGTCAGTAAAACGGGTGGTCAGCTCTCAAGTAGGTGAACAGTAATAAATGACATACCTTACTCCTTGGGATGCGCGCTATTTATATTATTCTAATGGGTCTACCTTGTTGGGCTCGTTTATCGAGGTGGATACCGCTTAGGGTTGCATTACCTAATTCTTGATGATGGATTAGCTTCACTGATCTCGGTTTGAGCATTAATTGTGATAGGGTTCGGCCATCGGCCAAGTTCCCTTGATGCGGGTCGGTCATCGGCCAAATCCTTGTGGTCTCGGTCGTCTTAGTTAAGTTTTCTAAGGTCTCGGCCTCTCGGCCAAGTCTTCTAAGGTCTCAGCCTCTCGGCCTGTCGGCCAAGTCTTCTAAGGTCTCGGTCAGGTTGACTGGACATCGGGCAGCCGGGTGGGTCCCGACCTCGCCCCGTACCGGTACAAGTATATTACTTAATAAATTATATAGACTTAAAATTAATTATCTAAATTAAAAATACTATTTAATTATTAAACAACAATTTATATTTTTAGCATTAAATTAATATAAAAGAAATAGAAAATAAAAGTTATAACAATGTTTTAATTTATACCAGGAATAACTATCATATTTCAATATCTCAAGAAGTTATTTTAATGGTTCAAGATAAAGAGGAAAGTTGTTTAGTATCTTCCTATTTGTGTGACTTATTAGAAACAAAAGTATAGTATCAAAAGACGTGGGAGAATGTAATAATAATTTGTGTTAAATTATATGTGTGGTTAATAATTTCAACTAAATTTTTTTAACTATTTATTATTGAAAGACTAAAACAGAAACACAAAAACTCACTATCATTAGGTCACCCTTAACATTAAGGGTAACATGTTATCTTATCACATTACTATCTCATAACGATTAATATATAAATAAAATTTACATCAACATATTATTATATCATAGAATATTATTTTTTTCATATAGAATTTTTTTAAAATTTGTGATCTTAAATTTTATGTTCTATTAGCAAATTTTTATGAAAAACTTTGTAAGATTTAAATTTTAAACACCACAAGAAAATTAAGATTGCAAATGTAGTAATTTAGTCCCTTTTGCAACTTGAATATAATCATGTACTTTCTGATATACTATTAGATTTTTTCCAAGTTTACATGTTTGATATCTTATGATCTAGTTTGTCCTTTTTAAAAATCCTTTTATTAATGTACTTTTATAATTCTTTTATAACTGTTATCCCTACACAATTTCAAATATCATTAACACTTTCTTTGATCCCACTCAACTTGAAATTAACAAAATACTTTTTTGGCTCCTAATGATATGTAGATGCCAACTTCATCCATTCGTAACACTTAGACTAGACAACTCTACACCTACAAGAAAATTAGACCAGTGCACTAAACCAAGTTCAACAGTGACTTAAAAAAGAAAACAGATTTTAATTTTAACTTAATGAACTTAGAAAAGTTATATCTAATAATATTGTGTATTTTTTATCGATAAATAAATAAACACTTATTGCATTTGTACTACTTCAACCTACATACAAAACTATTCAAAATTATACATATATACCAAAAAATTGAATAAAATTAGGGAAAGTATGATCTCATTCTCCACCAAAAACCTTTCCTACATTTCCATAATATTAGGTATAAATTGTAACATGATATTATTATGATACATTTATGATGTTTTATGATTAATTATTACCATCGACATCATACATTTATGAATTTTTATGAATAATAATCACCAATCACAAAAACCGAAGGAGTAAAAAGGAAACTGGAATTATAGTATTTATTTCCATCGAATAATATGTTTAAGAGCCATGTTTATTAACACTATTCAAGCAATTATTTAATGCTGACAATAAACAGATAAGAAATATTCAAACATTAATCAACCACAATGGGAACCTCCTCAGCTATAAAACTGATACCTGGTTGTGTTTGAAAATCACAGATAAAGAAAAATGGAAGAGAGAAGACAAAGTTTTGCTGCAATAATGGTACTTGTTGTTGCCATGTTGGTGGTTTCCACTGAGATGGTTTATGGAAAAGTGTTTGCTGTTGGGAGAAAAGAATTTACATGCTTACAAGAGATATGTTGGACCACTGGACTCACTGATTGGCCTAAGAACAAGACTATTGTAGCTGGTGATGTTCTTGGTAAGTATCGTATCATCTGAATAAGAGTTGAAATATTTCTGAAGTGTTTTCTTAAATCGGTTGATTAATTTATATGTCACAAACACAGTATTTACATAAGTTTGTGTTGCTTTCATTGTTTTGAAAATGCAGAATTCAATTACAGTCCTTATGTTCGTGATGTTACTCTTGTGGATGAAGAAGGATACAGAACATGCAAACCTGGGAAAAATCCAATAATTTATAGGACAGGACATGATTATATTCAAGTTCCAGAGGGACCAAGTTACTACATTTGCAGTCTTAATGGTCTCTGCAAAAAAGGGATGAAAGTTGCAATTATTCCAGCAAAATAATTTACCCTTATAACTTGATCATATATGTGGCTCTGAGTTTGATTCTTGGAGTATAATAATGTTGAAAAACTCTTTACATATTGGAGATTTTGATTATAGTAGTGTAACAAAACTATTATATCCATTAGTTTGTTCACATAGGGTTTCTTAAAATAATAATTTATATTATTATATAAAATTATTCATAGTTTTTTTTGTCCAGTTTTCATTTGTTCTTTTCTGTCATATCTCAATTAGATAATTTTATTTATTCTATTGTTTTAATATGATAGAAACTCAGCACTTACACTCTATTTGTTTTAATTAGACAATTTTATCTCTTATTAAATTAAAAATAACCTCCATAACCCTTCAACTCAGAAGTAATTCTTGAATTTCTTTTCTCAAAAGTAATCAGATTCAAAATAAAATATAAAAAAGAAAGTATACACTAAATGTGGGCTACAAAACCTAATCTGAGTATTATTTATAATAACACTAATTAGTTATAATAGTGGTAATACTAATAATAAAATAATTATAAGAATGACAATTATAATTGATAATTAGTAATTAATATTTTTACTCTAATTAGTAATAGTAATTATTATAATTAAAATTAATAAAATAATAATAATGATTCTTTGAGTTCGTATAGTTTAATTTGTCTCTTAAGTTGTTGGCATGATTGTTATCTTAGTATGCATGATTGTTATCTTAGGGTTTAGGGTTTAGGATAATCATTAAATATAAATTAATTTTAAAAACAAAAATAATTAGAAACAATTTTATGAACTAAATAAATTATTGATATTTAAAGTAATTTATATTATTAATAAAAATTTATAAAGTTTTTTTCAATAATAAATAAAATAAAATAAGACATTTTAGGGATGTCTGTGTTCCAACTCTTATACAGTAAACATTACACCACATACTAACCACAAGAAATATTAAAACTGGCCGTACTTGCATATTTAAATTAGTATTTAACTATCCGCTACAAAGGTTTTAACTATTAATTACTTTACATTCTAAATTAGTCTTTGTTAGTTTTTTAGAAACTAATTTAAAATCTAAAATATTAGTAGGTAAAACCTAGTTAGCTAATTTAGTAACCAAATTAGAAACTATTTTACATTTTATTAATAATAAAAATCACTTTTGACACCAATAATTTTGTAGTCTATAAAATAGTATCTAAATTAATCAATATAGTGATTAATTATTTTTTATCCCTAAATTTGATTGTTTTTAAAATTTTCTTATAGTGTATGATGACCTGTCACCTAAAATGGTGATGACAATAAAGATTTATCGATCATTATAAATAATAATGTGAAAGTCATTGGAATCACGACGTTGTCCAACACATTTTGAATAAAAACAATAAAAATTACTTCTTATTTTACATTAACAATGTCATTATCTACTATACAACCACAAAATCTTACATTTCTTTATACTTAGAGACATCTAAGTAAGATTAATGAATAATATAACATAATTATATACCACCAAAATAATAGTCACATCATAAAAAAAAAGGTAAATTACTCAATTGACAAATATAATTTTTTGAATATTTGATAAATCAATCAATTTAATAGAAATTTAACTGAAAATATTTATATTTATGAAAGACATTAACACCTAATTAAGTCTATTTAATATTATTATATTTAATAAAAACTTAATTAAAAATATTTAAGTTATGAAAAATATTAAAACTTAATTAAATCTATTTAATATTACAAAGAGAGTAAAAAAGATTAAAAAAAACGAAGGAAGGAGTATTTATTTTCATTAAATAAATTTTATTAGTTATCTTTATGAATAGAATGAATCAAGTTTTGTTTTAACTACATTGTTCGTTTTTATTTTTATTTTAGATATTTAAATTAAAATGAAGAATTCTAATAAGATTTTCTTATATCCGAATAGTTATTGTATCTCTCTCTATATAAATTAAAATAAAAAAGGAATTAACAAAAATATAATTAATATTATTTTATTTTACACTTTAAAAACAGAAACAATAAATCTTGTAAACAAAAAACCAATATTGTTCTCTCCATCCCGCAATGAATGCAATTTAAAATTTATTAAGGCATACAAATAGCAATAAATACATCATTTTTTTAAATACTACATTTTTTTAAATAATATTTTTTTTATATATATAATCCGAATCCACAATTATTCAATATGAATTATTTATAAATTACCGTATATATATTTTTAAAATGTCACTGTTATTAATATATTTTTATTGGTCCATTTTAGAAAAAAAAAATTAAACAAAATAAAAATAGTTCACATTTGTTATATTAGAGAACTTATAAATGAGAACAAAGATGATGGACTGGCCCTTTTGATAAATATATTAATTTAATTTGAGAATAAAATAGAAAGAAAAAAGTTAAGATATCATCAATTATTTCTTATAATTTTTTAATTACCATTATTACTAAAAACTGCAGTTAATATGTATGATTATTACTATTGATTGACTAAAACGGATGGGAGTAAAAAAAAAACTGGAAGAAATATTTATTTTCATTGATGAATTTCAATAGCCATGTTTATGAATAACATTACTCAAACCAATTATTTAATGTTGAGAATATATTCAAACATTCAAACATCACCACAGTTGAGTCTCTGCAACTATAAAAACTCTTGAACTTGTGTTGTTCATAACATATCTGAAAAAATGGTAGAGGGAAAAGAAGTTGTTGCAGTGATGGTGGTTTTAGGCATGTTGTTGGTTTTCTCTGATATGGTTGATGCAAGAACCTATGTGGTTGGAAAAGCAGATGGTTCATGCTCAGAGAAGATTTGTTGGACCTTTAATGTCACTGATTGGCCTAATCACAAGACCATTTTTGGTGGTGATGTGCTTGGTTAGTGCTTTTTCTCTCTACATTATATCAGTATTTATTTATCAATTTTATTTGTTACATAATTCATGTTTAAAAGAGTTTACTAAAATTATTATTTCATCTAATGTTTCTCTTGCAATATGATAAATATTGCAAATAATGAGTCTCAAGACACAAATACACATGCACTAGTATTTTATATTATCACAACTTTTTACCCTACATATACACTTCATTAAAAATTATAAATATGCAAATATTTGTATTTAAAATGGTTTTGATGTAGTTTATTGTGCATGTTATTATTTTTTAAGAACATTTAATTTTGTATAAACTCTTCCTAAACACTTAAAATTTCATATTTTATATACAAATATTTGTCTTCATTTTAACTAAAATACTAAAACATATTACAAACAAATGATATTGTTATTGTGATTGCAGTATTCAATTACAATAGTTCATTGCACAATGTGGTGTATGTGGATGAGAGAGCATACAAAACATGTGAAGTTCCAAAAGATCCAAGATATTCAAGAGTGTACAAAACAGGACATGATAGGATTCAACTCCCCAATTTGGGACTATTTCGTTTCATCTCCACCATGAATGATGACTGTAAGAGAGGAATGAGAATTTCAATCTTAAATTTATCATAGTTCATTTTCCATCACTAATTAATAACATATTTATGTCTTTTCATTCATCTTCCTTCATCAATATTTTTACATTTACAAAAATATAAAACATATATAAAGACTTCTCTTTGTTTTCTATAACCATATATAATGATTAATGAAATATTTATTGCATAAATAATATTATTTTTGTAAACTTTAAATATAAAATGTTAATATAGATATTAAATTTTAATTTAATAAAATGATAAAGTTATTTAAATGTAAGGGTTAAAGTGAATTTTATTGATGATAAAGTTGAGTAAATGTAATTTAAAGGATTTAATTAGTAAATTGATTAAAAGGGTTAAAATTGAATTGAAGCAGTATTATTTTTTTTTCTTAATATTTTATATAATTAAAAAAAAAACTCCCTATATTAAAATTATTAAAAATTAAAATATGAAAAAATTAAGGAAAAAAATAATTGAGTAAAGAATATCAATATAGTAAGTAAAAGGAGTACTTAAAAATAAATAAAAATTAGTGAGAAAAGAAAATTGTAATATATATCATAATTTTTTGCAAATTTGATATAAAATACTATAGACCTTTTTAAAAAGCTAATTTCATGTTTACGGTTTAATACCAATTGATAAAAATTTATTTTCATTTTAATTAATTTAAATTGAATACTAAAACTGTAAATTCACATTTTAATTTCTCCTATTATCATAAATTCTTACCATTTGATAACTTAATTTCTTTAAATTCCATATTATGTCTTTCTCTTAATTCCAGCTTTATACTTATGTGACCTCCTTATTTCTCAATTCTCCTTCTCAAACGTATTTTCCCTTTCTTTAGATTCTAATTGGACAATGGTCATTTAATTTTACATTAATATAAATAATAGAACATCATTTTACTAATATTTAAATTATTTCTTAAATGTAGGCGATTATACACAATTATTACACAGCAACAATTATCACTGCTGGAATAATAATGACCATCTATTTCATAGATTATGCCTTAGATTTCGGTGTTTGTATAGTTATAGTAATGAAATGGAGATATGGATTGGAGATATGGATTAAGTTTGGTGCAATGAGAAAATGTGCTAGCTAGTCATGAACACCTCGATTTGGATGTTTTAAAATTTATTGAGGCATATAAATAACAAAATAGATACATCATTTTTTTTAAATACTACATTTATTTTTATATATAAATCCAAATTCTCAATTATTAAATATGAATTATTTATAATTATCATATATATATATATATATATATATATTTTAAATATTACTGTTATTAATATATATATATATATAAATAATAGTGGTGGTATCAAATGCATTTGCATATCACTACAAGAAAATCATGAAATAGAAACCAATTATTTAGTTTCTAAATTTGGTCTCTAAAACCTTGGTTGCTAGTTAGATACTAATTAAGAAACTATTTAACAATAATAGAAACTAATTTAAAAACCAATTTTTTATTTAGTTTATAAAATGGTCTCTAATTTAGTTACTATTGTAATTAATTATCTTGGTATCTAAAAATTGGTTTTTATTTCATGATTTTCTTGAAATGTATTAATTAAAATTGGCCCATTTTAGAAAAAAAAGTAATTGAACAAAATAAAAATAGTTCACATTTGTTATATTAGAGAACTTATAAACGAGAACAAAGTTGATGGAATGGTCCTTTTGATAAATATATTAATTTACTTTAAAATAAATTAGAAAACAAAATAAATAAATAAATAAATATATATATATATATATCATTCATTATTATTTATAATTTTTTAAGACTATATTATTATTTAAAAGTGCATGGAGACATGGATTAAGCTTACATTGTTTTCATTTAAAACTTATTTAAATTCAGTTAGTTCTTTTAAATATAAGAGTTTGAAAAGTGTTTTTCGACTTTTTGTAAGTATGATACTCACTTTTTTTTGTTACACGATTCAAAATAATAACAACTATAAAGATTTACAACCAAATTTAGTTTAATAATGTTTAAAATTATTTTTAATCTTTTATTTATTGATTTCATTTTATTTATTTACATTTTTTAATGAGATTATATATTAATTTAGTTTTCAAATTATCGTTTCAAACACAACTAATTAGTTATATAACTAAAAATTAATAATTAATAATGTTAATTATAATTATAATTAAAAACTAAGAGATAGTAAAAAAATTCATAACCCAAATTACAAATTTTAAAAAATATACTACTAAATATCTGTTCGCAAATATAAAATTTAAATATAATCCACTTGATTAGCATTATGAAATAAAATTGAAAAAAAAAAGAGAACTATTTATAGCAATATCATAAAAATACAGTATCAAACATCAATTTGAAAATATTTATTAAAAGTAAATCTCATCAAATATTTATTGCAAAAATGTAAAACTATAAATAATTTATTTAATAATATTAATTATAATGATAATTCTCTCTATGTCTATTTTTGTCATACTGATGTTTTATAATTAATGATTTTGACCGGTAAAGCCTGAGAGTATATTTAAAAGCTTATTTGAAACTTCAAAACAAAAATATAGTAAAAAAATTAAGTTTAAGATAATAAAAAATAAACATAAAAGACAACTAGAATTTTGGTTCTATTGCATCCTCTCATGTGTAGATCATGCAAATAAGTCCTAATTTCAAGTAATACATTTAAATTCCAAAAACACAAGATCCATGCATGGAACATAGAGTCCCTTACAATTTTATTTCTGAGATTAACTAAAGGAGTTCTCATTCAACAAAACAAGTACATAGCAAAATTAGAGTGCCCTCTAAATCTTTATTTTTCTCTGTTCTTCCATTATAGCCTTAGAAATGAAAGTTTCTAAGAACACATTGATACCCTTCACCTATATTGGCTTGCAAGTTGACCCTCCTTCACAATGTAGTTCTGTTCTGGGAAGTCTTCACCCCTAAAGTGCCTATCAAGCATGTCTTTCACACCAGCAGCATATCGTAACTGAACAGGTTTGGTTTATTATCATTTAGGGTTATCGAAGTGAAAGAACTCAGACTTACACACAAAAGGATAAGCTAATGCTATAGACAAAAGTTAAAATACCTGTGCATCTATGGTAGTGCCAGAAACATGAGGAGTCATGGCATGGTTTGGCATGTAGCGCCATGGATGATCCTTTGGAGCTGGTTGTGGGAACCAAACATCACCACTGTAACCTATACAATTAAGATATTTGGAAAGAGGTTGAAAGTTTAATTAGCAAGGACAATTCAACAAGGAATAATAACCAACCACAGTCTAAATTGTCTATTCTCAGATAGTATTGTCATGAATAACTATCTCCAGAAGTTATCGCTTAGAGACATAACAGAACAGCTTACTTTCCACTTTTCAGAGTAACATAGTAATCTTGGTTTTGGTAAAAAAATCAGCAGTTGATATTTTGATATTATATACACATTAGAACCATGAATGTGTAAGAATATCATCAACTTACAGTACTAGTTTTTTCATGTTTTGCTAGTGTAAACAATTTTTTGTGAGCTGGTTTTAGAATTACCTGCCACATGGCCATTTGAGCAAGCATCAGCAACTGCTTGGGTATCCATAATAGCCCCTCTAGCATTGTTAACAATCAAGACACCTTTCTTGCACTTGGAAATTTTATCTTTGTCAAACAATCCCCTGTATCACAAAAAACATTGGTCACTACTCCTCACTATAAAATGCTTAAAGAATTTCAATATTCATACAGAACTTATGTTAGCATGCAATATACATATACTTTATATAAACCAAATATTTGTCATTACTAAGTTGGATTATGAATTAATTTATTGTGATAAATTCTTATCATAAAAGCTTTGGAAATTAATACATGGCTTGAAACTTCAAGAATGAAATGATTTTTTGTATTGACTGAGATATTGAGAGTATACCTTGTCTGCTCAGTAAGAGGCGTGTTGATAACAATAACATCACACTTTGGAAGCATGGCATCAAGGTCCTCCTCAAAATTTGCTCCAATCTCTTTCTCTAATCCAGGATCCATCCTAATTCGATCAAAATACAGAAGATTACAGTTGAAAGGTTTCAACCTTTGGAGTAAAAGTTTCCCAATTCGTCCCGCACCTACGGTTCCTACTGTCTTGCCTTCAAGATCATAAGCTCGGTGAGCAATGCCAGCAACATTCCATTCCCCATTAACAGACTGATGGTACCCTGGAAGGAAATTCCTAATTAGAATTAGGATTCTCATGAGTTCATCCTCAGCAACTGACACCACATTGCTTCCAGTGACCTCTGCCACAGTTATACCAGCTGCAGATGCAGCCTTGAGATCAATGTGATCTGAACCAATGCCAGCAGTCAAAAGCAGCTCTAAATTTTTGGCTTTCTTTATTCTTTCAGCAGTGACATAGGCAGGGTGAAATGGAGTAGATATGACAACATGTGCATCAGGAAGATTTCTCTCAAGTTCTACAACAGAAAAACAACAAATAGCCATGAGTTCAACCAATTAAAAACTTGAAGAGATAACTAGATCTACCTTCCATGATATTATGGTGTTGATTACCATGATGTTTGAGAAAAAATTATGAGACCTACTTATCTTCACTTATACATAACCACATTTTAATAAAAAAGAAATTAATAACTTGTTATATGGAAATTGGCCAGGACTAATTCATTAACCTATACTCAAATTTCAAGATAGATAATATTATATAAACTTGAATCGAGTAAGCAAGTTATTAACCAGAATCTGGTCCTTCTTTGTCATCAGTGACAATATACTGATGACCCTGCGATTCCAGCCACTCGCGTATACCCAATGCTCCTTCGACACACCCCACAAAATCAGGATTCAGTTTTGCATACTCATTCCCTTTGTAGAACACCCCCACAATCTTCTTCTTTTCACTGACAACCTTGCGCCCTTCACCTGACACCTATTCTCAATCACAGGGAAAAATAAACAAATGAATCACAATCATGCATAAACAGAGTTGAAGAATGCAATATTAATCATGGTGTTGCATGAGCAAAATTAATCGTGGTCAGCAGCATAAATAATTAAACATTCACTAACACACATTTTTTGAGGATGTGTAGTCGAGTGGGGTAACAACTTCTTCGAGTGGGGTAACAATGGTATTTTGAGTTGTTGTTGTGTGGACTTGAACAAGGTATTCTTGTGTGTTATCACTCATGGTTGAGAGAGAAGTTTAAAACAGGATAACAAACAAATGATGCAAGGGAGAACTAAGAAGAGATGCAAGTGAAAGATTTGCTGCTGGTGTGTGTGAGAGAAGAGAAGAGTGTATTATATAGAAAAGTGGGGTTGCTTGGTTAAGACACGTAGATCATACACGGTGTCTAGGCCTCTGCATGATGAACAAGTTTCAGCTTGGCCTCAGCAAAATACATCAACAAAATTAAAATTGCTGACATAGATAATCAAGACAAATGAGAATAATATCTTTAATTAATACAACTGTTATTGAGTGATATTTATTAAAAAGTACAAAAATATGGGAATTCATCTTTTTATTTAATAAATTTTTTACCGACTTTGTCTTTATATTGTCTGTTTTTTACCCATAATTTTTCAAAGTTTTACATTATTTCTAATTAATTTCCTATTTTAAATATTTATTTTATTAGTTGGTTGAGAATATAAAAAATTTCCAGTAAAAGTTGCATGTCAATGTAAACTTCAAAAAATGATCAAACTACTTTCTATCTTCCTTTTCTACTTAGTTGTAATTTAATTTTCCTAAAATATAAAAGTTATTTATTTTAACATCTAGATGAGAAGAGGTGGGGCTACAAACGATGTCAATCCTTGTTGTTCTTGGTCTCTGGTCCACCAAATACAACAGTCAAGTACAGGAGAGACTCATCTCATACAATCAGTTTTTCTCATTTAAAAATATGTGCAGTTTTCAAAAAATACATTTAATTAACTAATTAATTAATATCATTAATTATAAAATTTAAGATATATTAAATTACTTAATTATTATTAATAATTAATCATTAAAATTTAATTAATAAGTATTATTCTTTAAATTATAATATTACTATATACTTATATCATCTAAAAAAGCATATAATTTTTTATTTAATTAAATTAATTTTAATATTTAATATATATATATATATATTATATATATATAATATTCCAAAACTAAGAAAATGATGAACAGAGAAAATATTTCTCAAAAACTATTCCGTGACGACTGTGAAAAAATCCATGAGCACAAAGATGACAAGGGAAGTAATCAGAAACGCACATAGCAGAGTGAGAAACAAACTTTAGCATCACGTGATGGTGACGGATCACGCATGCAACACACACAAACAACAACAAAGTCAGATCTCACCTCCATCTATGCAAGAACAAGAACAAAAATGCAAAACAACACAGTTAACGCAGAATCACGTGCTTCAGAGATAAAAATTAATCGGACTCACTTACATGAAGGTTTCGGGAGAAGGTGGAAGAAAGCAGAGAGCGAAACGCAGAGGAAGCCGCAGCACGTTTCATAGCCATGGTGATTTGTCTGTGAAAATTCGATTCACCAAAATAAGATTAAAATTGCAACTAATTATTATTATAATAAATAAATAAATATGAATAAGAAGAAAAGATGAAGAAGAAAATGGAAGATGAAAGAGTAGAAAGGGTTAGAAGTTGGGAAGGGATGAAGCAATCACCAGTTGCGACCTTTGCTCTTGTGACTCTCTCTGTGTCTGTTCGCTTTCTTTCTCAATTTGTTCACTGTTACACACGTGTGCTCTTACCTTCCCACGTGCCACTATTTTATTTCTCTTATCTTTCTACTTTCTCCCTTATCTTCCCAAGTTCAACCCTAGTTATTTGTCCTTTATCATATTTGTTTTAGAAAATATGTGATTTTAAATTAATTTTCTTAAAGTTTTGTTTAGTTTGAAAGTAAAAAAAAAAAAATATGTTAGATATTAGAATGGTTAGTTTTTGTGCTTGATACTAAATATTTTGATTGTGGTATGGGAGTAAAATTTTTAAAGGAGTGAAAAAAAACAAAAATTAATTTATTACATTTGGAAATCTACTATGTAAAATTATGGATGAAATTGGATAAAGACAATTATCCAAAGCTAAATTAAAAATTTGAAGTTATACCATTTTTTTTTTCAAACTAGCAAATAAATAAAAAATAGGAAAGAAATAGAAGGTTGCTAGAATTAATATTTTAGTTATATTTGTTTTAGTTTTTAATTTAAAATATTATTATTATAATAAGTTGTAAAAAAAATATTTTTATTTTTTTCAGCATTTTTTGTTCTTGATCTTATGCTTGAGGTTGCTGTCACCACTATGAGCTGCTAATCTTCAATTTTGTTGGATTGAAGTTTTAATTTATCAAACTCTTTTATAATCCATTATGTACATTGATTACTTGTTCTTAAGTATTAGTGATTTGATTTTATGTTTTGATGCTAGAAATGATGCAATTGCTCATCTTTTGATCTTAATTAAATTCAAATTTTAATTCGAAATGCTTATTTGAATGGCTTCCCAATTACACCACTTAATAATTTTTACTTCACTTTAAAATCTAAAATCTAAAATATAAAATCAAAATACTTTGCACATAAATTTCTCAACCTTACATTATAATTTTCTTGCATGATAAGTAGTACAAAGACTCCATAAAATGGATTATGGAGTATTTTATTTCTTAATAAGATTTAGTTCAAATTCTACAAAGTACTTGATATCATTAAAGTTCACATTAGATGTTTATTTGCTCATTTGTTGGCCTTAAAATGGAAGTTCCTAAGAACACATCAATGCAGAGTACTTCAACGATATTGGGGTGCAAGTTGACCCTCCTTCACAATGTAGTTTTGTTCTGGAAAATCTTCACCCCTGAAGTGCCTATCCAACATGTCTTTCACACCAGCAGCATAAC
>Ga0123342_1002596_pt1 | contig 29863 bp, 24 predicted proteins | sample Turbeawhitnodule_FD_89960 | JGI IMG/M metagenome (GOLD analysis project Ga0123342, IMG submission 89960) | Root nodule microbial communities of legume samples collected from Mexico - Turtle bean Mexico white nodule | ecosystem: Host-associated > Plants > Roots > Nodule | place: Mexico: Nepantla... | reverse complement strand
TATTCTTGTACTCATTCGGACAAATTGATCTGATTCAAAATTTTGTTCTATGTCATGATCTTCATTGAGGTTTTGGTCTATATGGGAACAAACTTCTTTTGGAACCTCAATGTGTGACTCACAATTATTATCACTGTTATTTTCAGCATTATCACAAGGTCAAGAATGGTTTGTGATGGCTGACTCAAGACAGGTTGATCTTCAGTAAACGAGATTTGATCGTTAATGTTAGGACTGTCAATTTCATTGCTAGTATCTTGAACCCTTTGATATGGAAAAACATGTTCATAAAAGACGACATCCCTATACACAAAAATTTCTCTTGATTGAATATTCAACAAAATATATCCTTTTGTCCCCCTTTTAAAAACACATTTTGATGCTCTTGGATCAAATTTTGTTCTATTTGTTGACAAAATGCTATCATAACATAAAGAACCAAACACCTTTAATCCATTAAAATCTGCTTCAGTTTTGTAAAGCATTTCATGAGGAGAAGAATAGTTTAAAACAAGGGTGGGAAACATGTTTATAATATGTGCAACATGTATCACAGAATATGATCAATAAATTTTAGGTAAATGAGATTGTATCATGAGAGCTCTTGCTACATTTAATAAATGACCATGTTTTCTTTCAACTGTACTATTTTGTTGTGGAGTATTGACACATGATGTTTGATGTACTATTTCCTTTATTGACAAAGAAATTAGTCATGACAAATTCAGTCTCATTATCACTTCTTATTATTTTTATTGTTGTCTCAAATTGTGTTTGAACAATAACAACAAAATTTTCCAAAACCTTAACAACTTCAGATTTTTGTTTTAAAGGAAAAATCCATGTGTACCTCGAATAGTCATCAATTATGGTCAAGAAATATTTATGACCATGAATTGATGATATTAAGTATGGTCCCCAAATATCTACATGAATCAAATCAAAACATTTTTTTTATTTAGATGTACTAATAGGAAATGAAAGTCTTTTTTGCTTTGCAAAATGATAAACATCACAAACAAAAGATTTATTATCTTTAACAAAAGAAAATTTATTCTTGATAACATCAATACATTTATTTGAAATAAGACCTAATCGAAAATGCCAAAGGGTTTCTAGATCACTAGCACTGACATTAACAGTATTGATGGTGTGTGTAGATTTGATGGGTTTGATTTGAAGTTTCTGGTAAGATGGGATCCTGAGTATATAAAGTCTATCTTGCATCGTAGCAGAGCCAATCATTTTCAAGGAGTTTTTGTCTTGAATGTGACAACCATTAGAGTCAAAATTAAGAACACAAGATAATTTATCAATCAATTTTGTTACTGAAAGAATATTAAAAGTGAAGCAAGGAATATACAAAACATCGTCTATGACATGATTTTGATTGAGAAAAACACTTTCAGAATAATAGGCAATGACTTGATTTCCATTTGATAATTTAACGGAAATAAGATTAATTTGATTATATGAAGTGAAATAAGTTAAGGATGAACAAATATGATCAGTAGCACCACTATCAATAATCCAAGAACTGAAGGAAGAAATAAAGTCATTACCAGTTTGTGTTGTCATGTTGGAAGGAATAACGAAGACTTGACTAGAAACATTGTCATTGGATTTGACCTGTTGTAAAAGAGCTAACAATGTTTAATACTGCTCAGGAGTAAAACCATTTTGTTGAGACTCCACTTCTACTTCGAACCTTCATGATTCTGCTCATGATTATGATTTTTAAACTTGAAATGAGGTGGAAAACCATGTTTTTTATAGCATGTATCAATGGTATGCCCTGTTTTTCCACCATGACTGCAAATTTTGGCAGTATATTCTTTTCCATAGCTTCCTCTTCCTATCCACCACCTCTGCCATAGATGGCAACATTGTTTTCATAACCTCCTTTGCTAGTAGCAATCATTGCCTTGGATTGATCACCAAAAGTTTGTCTCTCTTGTTGTGTAATGAGAGAGTAAACTCTATTCAAGGATGGATTATCTTATGAACTAACATGGTAAGGTGAAAAAAAATCTTGTAAGAAATCAACAACTTCACCCATGGATAAATGTAGCAACCAGAGCTCTAACAAGGCTCTGATATCATATTATAAAATAGAACAAAGATGAACAAAAGAGTAAAAGGAAGACAAATGATATGAGAATGAATATCTCTTTTTATTATTCTTTGAGATCAAAACAAATAGTCTGAATATATACAAGCAGTACACTCATTCTAGGTCTAGCTAAAGAGAGAAATAATCAATTAAATAAATACTAGAATCATAACTGACAAAACAAAATAAAGGTGATTCACCTTTATAAAGAGAAACAACTAATAATTAGAAAAGACACAATTAATATTAAGATCCTTCTATAACTCTGGTATCCATATCCTTTAATATAACTAAATCAATATTATGATAAACGTATAAAGGATCATTTTGAAGTATACATCTACTTCAATGATTAGCAATTAAAAGTTTGACTAACATCGTTCGTCTGATAAAACTAGAACCTTTGTCTATTGAAGTCGGAGAACAAATTTTTTTTTTTATCAATTGTATACGGTGTCCCAACCCGTATACAAAACCAAGATCTTAAGCTAATAAATGTTACCAGATAATTCCTACAATCCTAGCAGAAAAGACCAGATCAGCCTAGCTCAATTGAGCATTCGACTCACACTAGGACAACAGCTGGTCCAACATTTTCTACCATGAAAGGAACCCAACTGGAGCTAGAGAACAAATAAATCTGCATAACCCAGCAAACACCAAAAATACAAAACTGTACCAGCAACTACCACCTAAGGTTCACACTAGCAGCCTTTATATCACACAAAACTGAACCACCTATTTTCTCCTACCAACTGCTCCTACTAGAGGCACCAAGGAGATTCTAGTTTTAAGGTACAACAAGTCAGCACCTCTTCGCTCCCCTTATCACCTCGTACCAACACGCCAGGAACACCAGAAAACAGGGTGGCAGAGGACATGAGCCATACAAGGCACCTCATTCACAACCTGCAGGAGTGAAGAACTTAGCAGCACAAAAACCTATCACAGAGGAGGCTGACCAGCTAGCCTCTCCATAATAACACCAATACATACCATTAAAACTTCAATAGCAAACTATGCTCCACTAACGGATCCCAATATTTTCTTCCAGTAGAGACTTAAAACCAAATCAGCCTATTAGATCGAGCCATTTTTGTCCGAAAAATACTCTGAACTGTAACCCTCTTTAACACTCCCTTAGAACCTATACATACGTCTTTAAAAGCAACTAAAGAAGATATGGGATTACACTCAGAACACAAACCATAAAGACCATCCAGCTTATATAGCACCAGCTACATGTTTCTGGTCTGAGTGTAGTTGACCTCCAACAACCACAACCCATAGCTAAAACCTTCCCCACAGCAGCCTTCGGCAAGGCTCACAACAACCCTACATAGCAGCCATCAGACACACTCGATGTTATCCGACTTAACAGCCAAACAACCTAGGCAACAACAAAATCAACAATAATCCTGCTCCCTATATCAACAAACCAGTACCTGCAGAGCTGCTCCTCCAAGGCACCAAAAGGGAGAGAAAAAAAATAACTTCTTGAGGAATGATATCCACCTCTTAACCTGTGTCTTAGCAACACCAGCTACCTATACAAGAGTGATAGATAAACCATATTTGAATGTGGCCCTCCACTGTAACATCTATAGCCTTTAACTCCAGAGCATCAAAGACATGTTCTGTTCGTGCCCACCGACTCCAACTTCATCATAATCTTCTCACAAGTGAATTATTCTCAAAACCATCCACAATTATCATCAAGAACTGCATCCTGCATTCACTGTTGTCCTCACTCTAGGATTACACCCTCACCACAACACCCTTTTTTAACTGGAGGGGTTCCAATGTATCAATCAGAGAGCTCGCTACAGGAGCTATGCTATCATCCAACACTCCAGCTATCTTTTTCTAATAACAGATCCTCTTATAACCACCTACCAGCAACCACTCACTTTGAACTTCTAATGCAGATAATTGGGTTGAAAATCCAGTCAGCAAGAGAGCAATTTAAAATGTGTCCTCTGTGCTTCAACCATTGCCAAGACTTGAGCTGTACCATCATGAAAATCTCTTCCCCATCTACAACACCTTGTTTAAAAACTATTGAGTTCCTATGGTCCCAAATACACCTCACTATGGTAGCCATACTCCTTTCCACAAAAGATTTTGTTTCCTATTCAAGTGTGGCAAGTAGAAGTTTTCAAAGTGTTTTGATAGCTCGTTGTGTTGTACAAACATAATTCCTATCCATTTAAAACATAGCGTCCACACCCTCTGGGCAAAGCGGCATTCAATGAAGATATGTTGGCATGATTCCTCCTTCGTTTGGCTGAAAGCACACAATACTGTGTTTAACATTACCCCTCTCCTTCTCAAACACATTCTAGTTGGCACTCTACCTAGGAGAACCCTTCAAGCTGTGATTATAACATTAGGAAACACTTTTATTTTCCACAGGGACTTGAACACTTCCTGATGGGAACTGCTGGCCCTCTTCGCTAAATATTCATATGCTGAACTAATAGTATAGGACCCTGCTTCTTCGGCCCCCCACGCCAGCACATCTCTTTGTTCCCTTGACAACCTTACCTGGGATATGTAGTGTATGAAATTAGTTTCCAACGAAGATTCCCATTCAAATTTATCCCTCCTCCACCTCAGGGTCCACCGCCATTCTGCATCTACCCATTCCCCTACCTCATTCACCTTTAGACCCTGGTTCAGGGACAGTGTGAACAGCTTAGGGTAGAGGGACTTGAGGCTGTTGTTTCTTAACCACACATCCTCCAAAAATTTGACTTTATCACCACCTCCAAGTCTCCATGCAATATGTTGCTGGAACCATCCTTTGCCTCCTCCCTCTTTATATACTTTTTGGAGGTCTCTCCACCACAAAGACTGTGTTTTCACTGGGCTACGCAAGCTTTCTGTGACCATTCCATATTTTGAAACCAGCAAGTCCTTCCACCTTCCTTCCTCATCTGACACTAACCTCCATCTCCATTTGGCTAGGACGCCAAGGTTGAATTTCTGAATATCTCTAATCCCCAAGCCACCATCCACTTTCGACTTACATACATCTTCTCAGCTAACCCATTGTATCAGTTTCTTCTCCTTCCCCCACTCCCACAGAAACATCCGCTGAATACTGATTATGTTTTTGTAGATTGACTCTGGTGCTTTAAAAATGGATAGATAGTATAGCGAGACCGAAGAGATAACTGATTTGACAAAATATATTCTCCCTGCCAAAGACAAGAATCTTCCTCTCCAACCACTGAGTTTAGCTTTTAGTTTGGTTAGTACAAGCTCCCAGAACTTAACCGTCCTTTGATTTCCTTCCACTTCTAAGCCCAGATACTTGAAGGGGACTCTCATCTGGGCACAATTCATTGTCTTTGCATAAATTGCCAAAGCATTTCTATCAACATTTAATCCAATTATCTTAGACTTGTGAAATTTTATCTTAAGGCCTAAGGCTATCTCGAACCCCCTTAGTATCGCCTTCAAGGTTACCACATTACTATGTGACTCTTCACATTAAAAAAGGGTATCATCTGCAAATTGCAAAATACACAACTCTACCTCCTCTCTACCAATCTTAACCCCTGACAATAGACTGACCTTAGTTGCTTGCCTTACTAACCCAGCTAGCCCTTCTGCTACCACAATAAAGAGAAAAGGTGCCAGTGGGTCACCTTGCCTTAATCCTCTTGTTGGTTTGAATTCCTCTGTTGGGTTCCTATTCACTAACACAAAGACTGTAAACGATTCCATACATCCTCACATCCATATTCCCACTTGTTATGGGACCCCAACTTGTAGAGCATATCATATAGAAAATCCCACCTGACTGAATCATAAGCTTTTTCAAAGTCCACCTTCAAGTATAAGCCACTCCTCCCACCCTTTTTGAGATCCTCTTATGCTTCGTTCGCCATGAGCACACTATCTAATATCCCTCTGCCCTTTAGGAATGCAGATTGGCTTTCTTCGACTACGGAGTTTATCACTTTTTTTATTCTACCAGTCAACAGTTTTGCAATTACTTTGTATATAGCCTCTACTAGTGAGATAGGCCGATATTGCTTTGCTCGAACCGTACACGGTTCCTCACACCACTGATTCCCAACCACTACACCCTTCACTTCATTCCTCCGTCTTCCCCATCTAAGAGACGAATGGTAGAATTTGGTTCTCGAGTCCCCATACTTGAACCAACTTACTCTTGCTTTCTGGCAGATACGAGAATCTATCTTCCTATCAACCTCCCTTAATCGGTTCAATAACTCCATTCTTTCTATCCTTCCTCTTTCACTCGGACCTCCATTCAAGTCTTGACTATCAAGAGACTCAATTTCATGCAAGATACAATCCCTGATGGTGTACAAATTACCATACTCTTCTTTGTTCCAAATTTTTAATTCCCCTTTTAACAATTTCAACTTATCCTTTAAGGTTCGTGATAACATCCCCATGTACTGAATAGGATTGCCACTTCTCCTTCACCATCTCAGAAAACCCCCTTTCCATATGCCAAGCATCAATGGTACGAAATAGTTTGGGACCCCAGTCTTTATCCAAAGTCTTCACCACCAAAGCACAATGATCAGACACTTCCGTCCTCTAGACATACTGTTTGCACATTGGCCAAATGTTCAACCACTCTTCAGACCCATTTTTCTTGAACCACGTATATTTCTTACCTACTATAGGCAGATCCAATAACATATTTGATTCTATGAACCTATTGAATCCATTGATCTCAGATGAGTAGCCACTTGACATATCTCCCCTACTGCTAGCACCTTTTCTTTCCCTTCTACTTCTAATGGCATTAAAGTTCCCACAGATACTCCAGACCGAAACTTGAGACGTCGCTTTAATGTTGGTGAGCTCCTCTCAAAGCAGCTTCTTATCCCTTAAGGCACAAGCAGAGTAGACGTTCACAATAACACACCTATGTGTAGTCTTAAGGTGCTGGTCAGCCACAATAATAAATCCCTTACCCATGACATGACTCTCATAACATAAGGCTTCTTTGTGCCACATGGATAGCAAGCTACCTCCTCCATTATCACCTTCATTATGAATCCAACCTGTTTTATTATCCCCCCACAAAGTAAAGCATCTGGCATATGAGAAAACCGTTTTTTTCGTTTCTTGCAGACATACAAATTCTGCTCCCTCACTTGCAATTAATTGCCTCATGTATCTGGACTTAGTCACTCCCCCCAAACCTCTAATATTCAAGTTGACAATCAACATAGATAACCGTTATGACACCCTCCTCAAGCTTCTTCACAAACTCGTCATCTGTCGCTTCCATACATAGGTATTCCTGCACCACCTCTTCTTCAACTCCTCGGCACGCTAATCCGATGTTTTTGCCCAACTCCCATAAAATTTCTGGTTCCTCCATAATTCTTGGGTCCCGAAAACGAGCATTGCATTTGTTTATATCCCTATCAATAATATTTGTTGCAGAGGATCCAACTTTGAAGGATAATGAGTTCCTTGCCTGGGAAGACCTTGCTCTTATTCTGACAGACCTCTGCGGATGGGTGCTCGGTTCTCCCACTTCCCACAGCCCTTTCGTTCTGCGTCTACGTGATGGGGACCCCTGTTCGCTTCCTCCTACTGAACCCACATCCACTAAATTTTCCGGCAAGTTGCTCGGGTCGTGACCTTACTCCGACTATCGCACCACCAGCGATTCTGCTCGGGCTCCCGATCCTGCACCTCTCTTTTCTTTCTCATAGCTCAACCCACGATCCATGGGTAAGTGTTCTCCAACCCCCTCTCCTTCTTGGGCTAGAGAAAAATTCCGCCCATTGCTATAGTGGGTCGTTGGACTTCCTTTTTGGCCCAACGCAACTATGGGTGCACACAGAGAATTACTACATTCCACCTCCACCACTAACTTGGCCAGGTCATTCACTTGGTAGGGCTTATAGCTAGCTGGTACTGACCAGTGGAAATGGGTACTAAAAAACGCAGCTTCTTCAGATAACTTGTGGGATATCCTTTCCTTAAGCGTGAAACCCTTATCAACTACCCTCTGACATTCTGTAGACATAGGTTTAGGTTCCTTAATTACCAACCCTTTTGTCGTATTCCCTTCATGAATTCCTCCACTCGACACTTCTCCTCCAATTTGCTCGCCTTCACCCGCCGCCTCCCCTCCGATCACCTCCTCCTCACAGCTGTTTACAAAGCAAGCGGATTCCTCAACATAGGTTTCCAACGAGGAGATACTGTCCGAGGATCCAAGCCCATCATAGCAACACCTGCATCGACCTCTGCACCCACAAGGAATTTCTTCTTCAATGAGGATACTGTATTCTTGGCCATTGATTCTCATCCCTTTCGCCAATCTTACATTATGATTTTTCTGCACCCTAACTTGAAGTCTAGCATACTCAAGATTTTCCCATAGCAGAGTAGAATTATCAATGGATACTAATGATGTCCTTTCACCCACCACTTTGGAGAAGCAGTCTTTATTCCATAGGGTGATAGGTATGTCATAGCACCTTACCCGTACGAACTTATGGCTTGCTACAAAATTTTCCGTCCATGGATCAATCCTGTCAAAAACACTATCGAACCATGCCTTATTGAGCTTTATCAGAACCTCCAAACTCTCCCCTACCCTTGGTGTGAGCATGACTAGGTTGTCACCCAAATAACACACTTTGATCATACTCATACCGCCTTTCAGAAACTCTTCTTCTAATTGTTCGAAGTCTAACTCTTCTTAGCCAATGACACTGAACTTCATCCATGGTAGAACCAGATTTTGGGTTGAAATGATTGGTCCCTTCCACTCCTGTCGAGAACCTCCTTTAACTATATCAACAAAGGATTGATTTCCTTTTTTATCCACCCACACCTCCTTCCTCATCTCCCTCCCTTTTCCCCCCTGCCATTCAAAACCCCACTTCCTTGCCCCTGCCAGCGATTCCGACTCTGGTTTCTTGTTTGCCCTAAAGGGCAACCCATTAACATTGGGATCATATATCCGATACTTCAGAATGTTTACGTAGAGCTTCAAATTCCCTATATAAATTTTGTCCAACTCCTTCTCCAACCTTACCACATTTCTCACATCAAAGAAGCGGACAAACCCAAAACGCCTTCCACATTTATTCAGTCTGCGAGCAATAAAGACCTCTTTCACTCTTCCCCATTTTTGGAAAACCATGTGCATGTCCAGCTCTCCAAACCCATGAGGGAAATTGGAAAAGAAGAAGGTTGTGTGCTCAAACTTAGATTTGTTTGGGTTCTGGCCAACGCCAAGGTTACCGTGTCTCTGCGTGGAGCGAGCTTCCCACCCTCTCATTTTCCACCTTGAAATATATTATGTAGTGATAACAAATAGAAAGTGGCTACAACAATGTACAACTTCCCCTAATCAAAAAGAATATTACTTTGAATTTTGGACGTATGCAAGTCGGAGAACAAATGAACATGAAATATTTTTCTTATTTTACAAAGTGTTGTCAGTGACGAAGATCCCTAGGACTTCGTCTAACACTCTTAGTCCAACAAATTCTACAATGAAACGCTTAGATTGACACGATCTAGGGAGACATTAGAGAAAATCAAAACGGATGTAAGGAAACAAATCTTACATGCATGATAATGATATACACTTTGCATCAAAGAGAAGAAACTTACACATAAAGATAGGGATGACAAAGCGAGGTGGGCCGTGCAAGCTTGCTCGCGACCCGCTGAGAAAAATGCGAGACAGGCTCCTTGTTCCAACCTGTTGGCCCGCTTAGGCCCATCGTGCATAACCTGTAGCCCTCACAGGCAAGTACGAGGTGGGACACGCTATCCTGCATGACTTGCATATCTTAAAAGTCTAAAAATTTATTTCTGCATCCCCATATCTTTTTCATGCAGCCTCATATTTAACATTCCAAATTTTTCACTCATATCTTATTACGCATGTCATGAAAATAATATTGTGACATTATTTACCCAATGTATCTAAATAAAAAAGAATTAAATTTATTCAAAAAATTTATTTAAAAATTTATTTTATTATTTTTAAAAAAAATATTTCTTATACAGGGTGGGTTAGTAAAATCAACCCACAAATTCTATGTGGGACGGGCCAACTAGACTCGCATTTTGCGGGCGGACCGACCCGCATTATCATCTCTATATAAATATTAATAATCTGAATCATGTAAGTTGTTTCTTTTAAGTATTAAATATGGTAAGATTGTCCAAAATCTAAATCAATTAATTAGACAAGAATTAAATATTATTTGGCAACTCAAAGAATGATAAGATAAAATAACAAGACTATATCATAGAGTTTTTCTTACGAAGTTACTCAGATAACAAAGAAATTCTTAATTATTGTTTATGATATGAGAAATTTAGTGCAAGGGATAAGATTAATAAGATTTGTTTATTCTATTCCCTTAAAAAACCTTCCAAGTTTAATTTATCGAATTATGTTTTTACCAAATTACTTGGAAAATTTATCTTTTACAAACTAACTATTGAAATCTTAATTCAATTGGAACAAAAATGTAGAGCTAAAATTTAAATTGAGAAATGTAATGATTACAAATTACACTATAAATAAGAACATACTGCAATATGGGTACAAATACTCTTGAAAGAGAAATAACAAACTAAGAAAAAAGAAAATATTACATGAGCAATACATCAATCTACAAAATATTCAAGTAAGGGAATGAAACAATTGTCATTTTGTATATGTATTATTCTATCCATATTCATGTAAAGTGAGATGTACATAACCTCATTACTCTCAGTTTAATATTGATTAAAGTGTTATTGATTTATATATGACTCTATTATGAGAAAGTGTGAATTTAAATTATATGTAGTTGGAAGTTTTGTCTTGGGGATTTAAAAGAGTGGTACTTGATTCAAATTGAATGAACATTTACATTACAACTCATTTATATTGGTTAGCCACCGTAAAAAACAATTTTAAATTGATACCCGTGAATCAATGATTGGGTTTGAGTATGGGTATAATTGCACCATATGCATCCTACAAATTATTAGTTAATATTTGTTTTCATTTTCTTTGTTGTTCATGTGTACAATTTTAATTTTTTTTATAAAAAATTGATAGAGAGATTTTAAACACATATATATGACATCTTCATTTGTGGGACAATTATATGGTATGATGAATACTACATTTCTAGGATTATAGTGAAATGTAGATGCGCAAAATAATACAGTCACATCTAGAGGACATGGATAATCTTTTTTAACTTTACCAAATGGAACCATAAACATTTATATCACTGGGTCAATCACTATTGTTTTTACTGTTAGATGACTTTTTACGGCAAGTGTACCGTGTTGTCAAAAGTAATAATGTGTCCCTAAGGACAAATATCGAATTCACAAGGAAAAATTGAATATTCAAGTAAAAGATTCACTAAATATAAAACAGAATAATAAAAGTTTGTGAGAGTTGTTATGATGGCAAGAATTAACAAGAAAACAAGTCACAGAGTTGTTGCTTCAATTGGAAATTTCATCTTTCTCACTCTATTGTATTTTGATTAGCATTATAATATTGTGCTTTTTGATTGATATAGATGCTCATATATAAATCATTTATATCGATTCTTCGCATATAAAATTCTCAAGGTGTTTTCTAAATATCGATTCCTCACATATTTATAAAAACAACTTAGCTTTACAATTAGACGTTAATAACAATTAACATTTCAAGTCTATTCCTAGCACTCAAATATGTTAAATATTATTGTATAGGTAAGAACCATAAAAATACTTTCCAGTCATATTTAAGATTCTAGATCAAGAATTAGAAGCAAAATAATAATACCAATAATCAATCAATAACAAAATATTATATTCGGATATCACCTCAATACATAAGAGATTGAACATATTACTCCTAAATCCACATGTTAGAATTAGCCACATATCTTCTAACACCTTCTATTCTCCCAATTAGGTTACAAGTCATTCAATGGTGTTTTCCTCTCAATTTTGCACACTAGGGTTGTGCCTCAACCCCCCTATTTAACCTAATATTCACTGGCTTAAGTTACTTTTCGCTTAGGCGCTAATGGGCTCGCTTGGGCAAATAAAAAGTAAAAAGGCCCAACGTTATTGGTGTTATCTAGCTCAAGTGAGGTTCTACTTGCTTGAACGAGATCCACTTATGGCATCTTGGCTTTTTGTGAATTTGGGCAACTTTGGTGAGTGTTGATGCATTCCAACTTTCTCTTTTTATTTAACTTTGTATATTTTCCTTTTGCCCAATTATCTTCATTTTACCCTAAACTCTTGAAATTAACACAAATTTGGATATAAATAGTTCTTATTCAAATTAAAATCATAAAATATGTAAAAAAAAGTATAAATTAATAGATTAGCAATTAATACTCATAAGTTCCTATATTTAAATATGAAATATTACTTAAATTTGACACTTATCACTGTTCAGGCAACTATAACACATGTTAATCCATTTTTATATTAGTTGAGCGAATCAAATTTCTTAAAAAAGGTGTCAAGATGATATATATATATATATATATATATATATATATATATATAACTAACAATACGTATCTTATTAAAGGATGTAAATATACATATTTATTTCTACAAAATCAAGACTCTTGGAATAAATAATTTGTGAATTTAAATTATTATTGGAGTGGTAAACCTAATAAAGACATGATGGAAACCATTAAGGTAATCGTTAGAGCAAGAAATTTTTTTAAATCAATTTTTATCGTATTATAGACAAAGTTCAAAGGGGATAATCTCATCGAATGATTAAACTTATAATTACTTTATGAACTTATAATGAGACAAAATGTTGCGTTTGTATGACACAAATAAATATATACCCTTTGTATGATTTATCCTAATTTTTCTTTACGAGAAAAATATTGTTATATATTTTTTTATATTTTTGCATGGACAAACACCACTTTATTAAAACTCATTTTGTAAAGTTGAGTATCCATAAATGTTACAAAAGAGAATGAGGATTTACCTTTTCATCAACTACTTAAAAAATGTTTCAATTTGAAAAATTAATGCAATGATTTAGGATAAAGATTGATAAAAAAGATTGGTAAATAACAAGATAAAGAAGATAGAAGAATATAAATATTGTACACAAAAATCATATTGGTTCAAATCACAAATTATCCTTCATCCAATCTTAGTTATTCAAACTTAAAATAAATGGAATCCACTGTCTTCAAATGTTTGTACAAGAACTCATCACATGACAACACACACTAAAAGATCAACTTTTGAACACAATGAAGATGACATTGGAAGTTAAAAAAAGAAATAATGTACCAGATTTTCACACCATAAGCAAATCACAAGATACTTTCAATAACCTAACACAACCTTATGAATTTGAAATTCTTAAAGCATTATTTGAGAATTGAAAAAGAAAAAACTCAAATAATCTCAATGAATTTTCTTTTTACAGTGTAGTATTAGTTGTACAAAAAAGTGAGATCAAGGTTTTTTTATAATGTTCAGAAAATACTTATTAAAAATTAAATCAGACGTATTTAATCAATTATTTCAAGGTGGTAATCAATTATTCTTACTTAATCTGAAAAAAGTCACAACGATGTTGTATGTTTTAATCGAATACAACATATGTTAATGGGTGCAAATTTGTATTTCAACTTTGTATTTAATTTGAAAAACAAAGTCGATTTGACCCTAAATCGAGTCAAATCAAATGGGTGCAAATTAAGTCAAGTAGGCTTGAGCATTTGACGAGCCAAGTTAGCCTAGGCTCAGGTCGAGCCAAGTTGGCTCGAGCCTAGGTTAGGTCAAGACATCTCGGGCCTAGTCAAGCCGAATCAAAACAAGCACATGTTCAATCGAGTCGAGGCTAGTCCATGTTCATCTGAGTTGGGGTCGACCCACGTTCGACCGTGCTAAGATAGGTTGAGGTTGGTCCTAGTCTGATCAAGAATAGGTCAAGATGAGTTTTCCTGGGTCAAATTGAGTCAGCTCGAGTCTGATTGAGTTCAGTTGGCCTATGCCAAGGTGAAGTTGAGTCAGCTTGGGCACAGGTCGAGCTGAGTCAACCTAGGCCCAGGTTGAGTTGAGTTAGCCTAAACCCAAGTCAAGCCAAGTTGGGGGCAAGTCCACATTCAACCGAGTAGGGGTGGGTTCACGTTCATCCGAGTCGGAGTAGACCAACGCTCAATCAAGTTGGGTTAGGCCCAAGTCGGTGCGAGTCTGATCAAGGCCAAGTCAAGCTATAAGCCTAAATCGAGTCAAGTTAGCTTAGGTTGGTCGAGCGAAGAGCCAAGTCAACTTGGTTCCAAGTTAAGTCGAGTTAAAATGGGATCACGTTTAACTGAGTTGGGTTAGGCTCATGTCGTGTCAAGTTCGACCAAGTCCAAGCCCAATTGAGTTTAGGTCACGGTTTAGACCCATGTGAGACTAAAAAAAATTGGATCAGATTTGAGCAAGTCAAGTGATGCACATGTTGGACAAAGACATCATGTCAAAGCCATATCAAACTAAGTTGGATCTCATGTCAAGTTGAGTTGCGTCCAAGTTGAGTCGAGTTGACCATGTTCAAGTTGAGTCAAATCAATCCAGACCCAAGTTAATCCAAAATACAAAGATCAAAATATGAATTTATAAGCAGTTTCAAATTCTTATTTTTTTTAGCTAAAATTTGAATTTCTCTAATTTTAAATAATCCAATTATTGAAATCCTAAAATTTCAATTTCTTTCAAAATTCTTTATTCAAACAACATATTGTGATACAAAGCGTTTTAAATTCTTTAAAAGATAATGAACTTCTTGAAATATCGTATCTAAACATGAAAACATATGGTCGCGCAAAGAAAAACCAAACATCAATAGAACTTTGAAACTCTTTAGAAAGCACATGCAAAAGGTCGTACAAAGTAGAAACACAATAAATACAATATAGATTCTGCAAACTGAAAAGATATTCTTTCAAAAGCAAACTCAAACAAGAATACTCCACTTATTGGCCTCTACTGAAGCACATGATCAAAAGCAGCACTTCGATAGAACACACGTATGATTGATCATCTTGCACACAGTGGTCTATTCATTGCTTGCAACTACTTGCAAAGCTACTGAACTTCTTTTCTCCCTTCCTTATGGATATGAAAGTGATCAGAATGAAACAATAACCAATCCATTGAATTTGATTTTGGGTTTGGGTTTGGATGCTACACCATTCTTCATCTCGGGAAAAGAAAAAATTAGATCAACGCCTGCAATTCAAGTTCCCAGTTAACTCGTGAATTTTTATGCGCACTGAAGGATTATATTTATGTGCCAATAAGTTGCAACTTACCCACTAAGCACTTAGAACTGCATTAATGGCTGGTTTAGGCATGACGTTTGTAACATCACCTTGGTCTGTGAAAAATAAGTGATCAAATATTAGGAACGAATTACAAATTTATAAGAATATCATAGATTCTTACTATTTATGTGTAACCATTTTGAAATTTGACGTATTTTACTTACTAAAGGGTGTTCTTTGTACGAAGAAGCAAGCTCCAATAATTATGTAGCACAGCAGGAGAATAAGGCCTTTCATGTAGTGAGAAGTACCATCCTATATAAATACGGGTGGTTTAGTCAATCCTTATATTCCATTAGGAGATTGAATGAAAATATAGTGTTTTTGTCTCTTGAATTTTGTTAAGTATACCTGTAAAGTGAAGCTTGTGACTATTATTGCCAAAGCAACGGAACCTGTCTCTAGGATATTGAAGTTCAAATCCATTTTGATACCCATTATCCAAGCAACGATCACACATAAAGGGACCTATATTGTAATTGTATAATCTTTCATTAGAAGAAGCAGAAAGAAAGAAGAAACTGCATGAAATTATGAAAGTATCCATTTACATATTATAATGAGGTGTGTATCTTACCACAAACATGGCAATCTGAGTTGCTGAACCCAATGCAACACCCAATGAGATGTCCTGTAGTCAAAGCATACTTTAGTTTCTATGAATTTCATATTTTCTTTAAAACATTTATTGGTTGGTCAATAAGAATATTATGCTAAATGAGAGGAAGTGTGGAGTTTATAACACTCTCAAGTTCTCACCAGCTTGTTCTTGAAAGCAAATATGATTGCTCCTGCATGTTCAGCTGCATTGCCAACTATCGGTAGCAAGATTATGCTGAGGAAGCTCACAGACAAACCCCATGAATCTGATGCATCCTGTTAAGTTTGGCAATTTTATCATCGATACTATAACTAAACAAATTGAGATTCGTTTTTTCTAAATATGTTATGTTATGTCCATTACCTCAATTGTTTCCACCACATATTCAGACAACAAAGCAATGAATACAGTCATCCCAATCAGCCAAGCAATGCCACTCCAGAGTCCAATGACAGCTTCTTCATCTGAACCATTGTTGTCATCTTCATCCTCCTGGCCAATTCACGATGTTAAATACTTCTAAGATATTGGCATGAATTAGATTAATTAATTGCAAACCAACTTCACCATTTTCATGATTCAAGAAACCTTACATCTTCAGCTTCAAATAACCGCCTGTGTGTCCAGAGTTGAAAGATAATGTAAACAGCATATGCAATCAGCATCACAATGCTAGAAGCTCTTGACAAATAGAGTGAAGGATCAACCGTGAGTGCAGCTGAGGCAGCGCTATATTTGAACAGCATAGGAAGTAAGTAGCACAACAATGCCAACAGCAGCATAAGTGAGTTCACATCTCCTTGTCTCTGTAAATTCAATTTTAATTAACCTTAGTCGTTGCTCCATTATTAAAAAATAAAAAACACTAAGAAAAATGAAAATATACACACATTCGAAGAAACTATAAATGGATGTTAGAGTCTTACTCTGTCATATTTTTGTTCCACTCCAACGTTTGCAATGCCACCACACAATAGAGAGGTGCCAAGAACCAGAAGAAGGTTTGAAAGAATAGATCCCAACAGAGAAAACTTGACCACAGCAATTTTGTTACTGCTAAGGGCAAATATTGCTATTATGAGCTCAGTAGCATTCCCACACGTCGCGTTCAGAAGTCCTCCAACTGTAATTGAGAACATGTGAAACATTTAACTGCAGTGATACCACAATCAATTTTTACTTAACAATTTGTTGAAGCACGCTTTTTTATTCTAGTTTAAACCCATTGATTTTACTATTCCAAAATAAAAAGAGTATCACATGGTTTTGTCCCGAAAACCAACACTCCAGAAAATGTGATTGGTGCAATTATGTCAGAAGAATCTTGATCCTTGACGTTTATATTTATGTTCCAAATTAAATATTAACCAGTAAAGGAAATTTTCATTGAGAAAAATCTCCAAAATTGATGATGCACTCGAGGTTCATACCTGTGGGACCTGTGTAGAAGGCTACTTGTCTGCAGTATTTTGAAGGCACAATCACCAAAAGAGAAAATAGAGGAGAATCAGCAATCAACCCAGAAACAAAAAGCTTGTTGTATAACAAATAGTCCAGAGAATAAAAGAAAGGGTGCAACAAGTTCATGGAGGTTCCTTACTCAGTGATGAAGCTCACACGTTCAGCAAGTGGGGTAAGTCCAAGTAAGCTCAACAAAAAAACCCAAGGCTGTCATAATAATAATAAAATATAGAGTAGTCAATAGTCATATATAAGATAATATAACTGCAAATGATTACCAATAGAAAAACCAGTTTTCAACATAAAATCCTTTTATTGAAACACACCCTCATGAATTTTATAGTAGTTTCACTTGACCGACATACTTTGAAACCGCCCTCCTCAATCATAACTCATTTACGTGCCGTACTCAAAATATGATCTAACTAGTTTTATACTCAAGATTAGTTCATTTGGTTGTTGACCATGGTATTTATACAGATGTTAGAAAATGTTTCAGAACTTAATTGAATGTTGAATTAATTGCTGGAAAATGTCCCAGAACATTTAAAAAACGAAGTTATTATTTTACATCCATGGAAATTGAGGATTGATAGATAAACATTGGAACTAGTATAGATACTAGTAGTGATCCAGTGAAGAGCACAGGTGACATATAAAAGAAACATATGTGTTTGACAGGTTTAATGGAGTGATGAGAAGATGAACTCACTCTTCCAAAGCCACAGTACTCAGCAACAATGGCAGCAGGAATGGCAGGGATGAGAATGGAAAGCTTGGTGCCAAGAAGAACCTCTTGCAGGTTGAGAAGCACGTTTCGAAGAGTAGCACAGGGAACCTTGGAGACAAGAGTGCGATCAGACTTCTTGCGAAGTGAGTTGGAGGACTTGCTGTGCGCAGTGCGTCCATGTCTCATTTCCCTGGTCAACACCTTCGGGTTTCCGTTTTCCAATAGCCATGGTTCTTGTTGGTGAGAAGCCGCCATTTTTGCTAGCTGGTTTGAGCTAGAAGAAACACAAGGACACAGGGAGCACAAATTGTTATACGATAAGCCTTGCCTTCGAACTGCACAAACCACAAACTACGAGGGTATCTTGTTGCAGTTACTATAGATGATACCTACGTGTGCATGTATTTTTGTTCATGAAACAAAAGAAGCTAAGTGTGTATTTATAATGAGCATTCCAACCCTATGAAGGAACCTTCCTGGAAGTTTCCCTTTCTTTGTATATTATAAGATGATCTAAAATTCCTCTTAAATTTCACTCTACATAAAAAAAAATGTTACATCAATACATATCTTTTGTCCTTGTTCTCTTAAATTTCATTCATACATAACAAAAAATGATAATAATGTCATTCAGATGTGAAAAATTAAACTTAGTCAAAAAAAATAATTTCCATGCCGATCATATATGTTGTTTAACATGCAAAACAAAATATGCCCTCAATGTTGTTTCAAACTGGGACTGATGAAAGAAACAAATACTACTTTAGCTATGGCACTGCATGATGCAAAGTACAAATCACTGTACGACTATACTTTACCATGGAGTTTTACCAACTTTGATTGCAAATAATGTCAATTCAACACTGAAATAAACTTTAGATTGCATTATTTATCTTAAAAATCATAACACTAATGATTTCATACTACTAAACACTGTTTAAATATTTGATATTAACAATACATAACCATTATATATATGATAAATATTACAATTATTAACTTCTCGGTCTTAAATCAAAAGGTTATAAGATTTTTTTATTAAATTATTAATTTCTTTTACTCAATAAAAGTTTTAAAATTTATATTAAATAAAAATATTTATAAAATACATTAGAGTAGTTTAGAAAATTATGTGTTTTATTTTCAAAATTTTAATATGCTATATTGATAAAAAAAAATGTATTATAATTCAATTTACTCTTTTTTCAAGTTTTCATTAATTCTAGAATGTTATCTCTTTCAATTATTTATTAATAATATAAAAATAGGTTTTACTATATTTTAAATTTCAATAGAATGGAAGAATTTTCGCTTTGATTCTTATGAAAAATGTTGATTTTTTATTGTTTAAACTAAAATCTTTATTCTATCCTTATTATGTAGTTAATTATGAAAGAAGTCAAGTAATCATCTATAGTTTATTCATTAGGGTTTATAATATCATATTAACTCATGTCACTAGTAAAATTGTTAGATTTATAAAATAAATGTTATGCATTTTCCTTAAAGTAAATGTTATGGACTAGAAAAAAAAAGTATTATAGTAGCCAAGACAAAAAGTCACTCATTTAAAAAATAGACATTAAAGTTAAAGCTTGTTTGACTTAAATTAAATTATGCTAATTTGTATATTTCCCTTAATTATACACTAGTCAACATACTGTCTTGCATGGAAGATAGTGTCTTGACTGTGCAAGACAAGAAGAAATTAACAAACCACATCAATGCTGAAAAGTGGTTGACATAGAAAGTGGTAAGAAATTTCCCAAGGCAAAAGACATAAAGTGCTTTCTATCTGCTCTATATATTGCTCAAAATCATCTTGCACAAAACAATTGTTCGAGAGATTTAGTGAAGAAATCAGACTTGGTGATAGTTTTGCTCAGAGAGTGGGAAGAAGCACATTCCACAAGGTACTGTGTCCTTCACTTCCTTCATTTCCTTTACACTGTCTTACTGAAATATTACGCATGAAAGATAAGTTATGTTTAAGTAGTATAAAGGATAGAAGTTTCTTTCTTTCCATCCTTAAGACAGTATATTATTAGACTTTCTTAAGTAGACAATAAAATAAGAAAACTATTATGTACATTTTAAACTTTTACTTATACTTTTAGTTTAGGTAAAATAGTCACAGATTATTACTTTATATATGATCACATGAAATTTTCATATTTTGGATTATAGAGAACCCGTGAGTGAAGTTGCAACTTCCGTATAATTTTTTTCTTTCTTCTGCAAACACATAAGTAATAAATTAAAATTCAATCATTATGTGTATTTTAAATTTTCTTGTTAGTTTTGTAAAATCAAATAATGCAGCATAATCTGGGCCAGAATAAGGAATGTCTGCAGACATGAAAGTATATTGGTTAGGATTAATGCTGGTCTTTATGATATAATATAAAAAAAATATTCTCTCCTTATTAATTATGTCTATTATTTGTTGCATATCTTCTACAGATTCATCATTATTTTCCTTGCTCTGTGAACACTGTAGAACATGTTTTGATCTATATCAGACCTTTTTATTTCACGTGGCTGTATGGTAGCTGCTGCAGAAGTATCACAGCTCTCTATCTCTCTCTCGTGACTATCGTAGCTACTGAGGGACCGCACCCATTTGTCTTTATAATCAGTGTGTTTTTTCTTTCAAATTTAAGTCTGACATCAAACATGGATGTTATTATGATTTAAAGATATTTTTAACCCTACTATGTTGAATTTTAGAACAACACTCAGTACTATACTTAACCATTTCTGATATTTTCTACTCAGTCACATGAACATATAGCTAGAAATGACTAATCAGTGATATTTTATTTTGTTCAAGTTACTGATGTTTTTAAAACATAGTTAAAGAAAGAAAACAAAAAAACATCATTCTATGCTAGAGAACATGGATTTATAGGATTTATGATTAATGTAAAACTTTGATAACTGCACACAAATGCACAGTAAAATATATGAGTTTACAACTCTTGTGTGAAATAATCAAATTTTAAAATTACATGTGAATGCAATCCTCCGGATGAATATCAGTGTCAAACCCACCAAAACATTTAGAAATATGGAAAACTAAATTTACATATCCTTGGCCAATGAAGTGATGGATCACAAGATTGCAGAATCAATGATGGATATTCTACCATAACCATGTATTCGTAATTTGTTTTGTCGCATGTACATATCTAACTGTCCAAGAGGCTCAGCCACGAGGGAATCACGTGAACTGGTTCAGCTTTATGTTTGTGTCTATCCTTTCTCGACCAAAACTGGAGACAATGGATGAATAAATGAGAATTGAGAATTGTAGCAAAATATTGAAAACTTGGTTCTGTCTTCTGTCACATTATTATCTTCACTTGCATCCAAAACTCATCAATTGGTAGTTCCATCTAATCTGGTAAACCTCACTCTTGAATAGCCACCCTTCAGTGTTCCCAATAGCCACTAACATGTTTGCATCCTCAAGCATATATCCCCACATGCATTGGTTTCTTCCTACCTTCACACCTTCCACGAAGCTTCCTATTTTCCCTTCAAATATATACTTCTTATCAACCTAAGCACACTTGCCAATCTATGCAACCAAATTGCTATCTTTCCTTTAGCCCTATTCTACACTACTCTGCAATCTTTTCTCCACAACCATCAAATAATTATTGGTTGCAAATTTTTCAAATTGTTGTGACTCTTAATTAGTTTCCATTTTATCATTAAATAACAAGTATCTATCACAATTTCACATTCAAATTTTGTAGAAATAATCATGTAGTTGAATTGAGAGTGGACAACTAAATTTATGAACTCCATATATATCTAGTTTTTTTACTACTTAATTTACAAATAGAGCTGTTTGCAAATTGATTAAAGTTTAGCAACATTATCTAACAAATTTGCTTTTTTTTAGGTTATCCAGTAATTTGTTTTTTTTTTATTACTACAAGAAAATTATTAAACAGAAACTAGTTTAATGATAAAAAAAAATTAATTATTATATTTACTAAATTAGAGACATTTTAGAAAAAAAATTGATTTTTAAATTAATTTTTATTATTGATAAATAGTTTCTAAATTAGTATCTAATTAACTGTCAAGATTTTAATTATCGATTATTTTTTTTTCTAATGCAAGATTTTAATTACGGATTATTTTTTTTTTAATGCAGAACCATCTCTAATGTAATAGGTTAGAACATCATAAAGAAAATTATTTAACAAATTTTATATATGGAAGAAAATTGTAATATTGTTTAAAAAAATATTAATATTGAGTCAATTGTAAAACTTACAAAATTATACAATGGAAGAGAATTTATGTGTAGGAATTTAAGTTTGTCTTAAGTTGTAAAATCCATAAAATTAAGATAATCCGCTCATTTGAATGACTCTGCACATTATGGATTTTTTTGGTATGAGAAAAAAGTAGTTTGTTTAGTTGTCTTGGTTGAAATATAAATGTATATATTCACTAAAATTTATGTTTATTTTACTGTAATTTAGTTTTGTTTGGTGAAATAAGTTTATATTTTTCAGATTTTAAGATGATATAAGTGTATTTCATACTCCATTATTGGATTTCTAATTTTGTTATTAGGTGAAATAGATTGCAGGATATCTCAATCATATACGAAAAGAAAAATACTTTAATTTATCAACTAACATCATTTATGATGAAAGATATATTGATGCGTGAGAGAAACAAATTTGATCATATAATTAAAATGAGAATATAATGTTAATCATTCAGCAATAATTCAATAATTCAATGATTAACATAATTTTTCTTATGAGTAAGCTCTCTTGAAACGTAAATAATAACTTTCTAGGTTTCCTTGAACCTTCCTCTGTCGCTGTTTGTTACAATCTTATAATGTTTGTTTTTATACAATGTCTGGAGTCTCTAGAACCATATTATAAAGAGCAGAACATTGCGTGAGTGTGTACATTTATGTGGTTCTTATTCCAATATGATAATATTAAAATAAATTTGGCCACAATCCTCAATCATGATGTGTAGAGATATTTTAAATTATACTGTGTCTATGATTGAGATTGGACCACCTGAACTCAATCTCATAATTCAAGAAGTTGAAGAGATATATAGTACAATAGTAATCACAGGAGAATGTCACGTAGGAATTCACCACCATATTTTTTTTACTTTCATTATTTAACAATTCTATGTTTTCAATTAGTAAAAATGATTAAATTAGATTTTAATTTAATAAACTTAAAAAAAATTAACATAGAAAAAAAATTGAGCATTTTAATAAAAAAAACTGTTTTTTTTATCAATAAAAAATAAATTAATTAAAAAAAAACACTTCAAAAGTATTCCAACGTTAAGAACTGTTTTTATAATGTGTTTATAAAACTTTATCATATATATTAAGAAAATAATTGTAGGCACAAAAGTTCCTTACAGTATCAATTTGTAAATAACAGCAATAATTGGATTGTATTTTTTTCTCAATTTATAAGTCATCAATGTTCTTTAAAATGAAATTATTTTGTTATTCTTTCCTTGAATAAAACATTTTCATCATCACATACCAAAGCCCCTCATGTTAACATACACTTTTAATCAACGTATACCAATTTAGGGGTATTTAAGGAAATATAAGACTAAATTTTCCTCATGTAAAAAGGACCATGTATATATTCTTGTACAATAGGTTTATTGAATAATGTATTTCAACATTATGATATTAGTTCCTTATAAAATATTAGTAGTTATGATAACACCTAAATATAAAATAACCCTTCATTTAATACTATAACATACAAATTTTTTGTATTGGCTTGAATTCTTAGACATGTATATTTTTACAAGTCAATTGTTTCTTAGGATATATATATATATATTAGTTATGCAGTTGGCTTTTTGTTTTAGGTTTGGAGGCATGTTTCCTATTTTTTTTTTTATATATGATTTGGAATATCTCTAAATACTTTGATTTGATTTATTTATTGTCGATAAAAAAAACTTTAAATATATAATTAATAGTTTACTATATATAAAGATTTTCAACTTGGAATGTTGGTTGATTCCATATAAAGTGATAGTACAAATTAATTAATATTTTATATTGTTATATTTTTTTATCAACAATAAAGAATAATATAAATGATGGAAGTAGTAGGGATACTCCAACATTTCTATAAAAAAAATTAATAGAAAAGCAAAAGTTGTGATCTTAAAGTTTCCAACACATGTCCCTCAATAAATTGAGTATCACCCAACCTCCCAAAAGTTTGTAATCAGACTAGAAACCTAACTACAAAAATCTCCTCAGAGTATGTGATTACAAACATAAACAAAACAAACTTATCCATCTTGTCAAAAAAACAAAACAACAGCCCAGAAAACCAAGGGATATAAGCCTTGAAATGTCACATCTTCCAGCTCTGTTTCAAGATTACTACACCTCTAGCCCAATTGAATTTCCTACAATTTAAAAATCTAGGCTCTGTGAAGCCTGATAAGAGTTATCTTAACAAAGAGATGCAAGTGATAGGACAAATACATCAGTTGGAATAAGAAAATATAGCCTTTGGGAATTTGGATGCTATCCATGTCCAGGTTTTGACCTAAATCATCATGAAAACTTGTTTCCAATCTGGTATTTGATTGTTAAAAAAAGATATTGTTTTTCAAATTCCAAATAGTACATACTATTGCAATCCAAATAATTTTCAAAATTTTGTTTTCTTTTTTGTCATAACCCATGAATTCAAAGCCAATAAGGTGGAGTCTAGTTATAGGATGGTGAACAAAAGTGATACCTAACCAATTAGCAATATTATTCCATATTTTAACAGCTGCAAAACAATAAAAAAAAAATAGGTGGTTTGTATCTTCAACCACTGTATCACACAGGACACAATTGAGTGTTTGCATTTTGACGTTCCTTCTTAACAAATTAATTTTTGTTGCAATTTTATCCCGCAAAACTCTCTAACAAAACATTATGGGCCAAGGTAAAGCCTTAAGGTTCCATAGTTTGACCAATTGCTCTTTTGTCTTGTTATCTTACTTTTTTTTCACATTTTAAGAAATGTAAGATTGTTGTAGTTTGAAGATTTAAATAAGTTTTAAGTTGTTTTAAATTTTACTATTTTAATTTAGTTCTTGTTAAATTTTTGGTATAATTACATTATTGGTAGCCCTACACCCCATGCAGAGTTAGTGAGCCGTGTAATAGACGATCATTTCGCACGGTTCGGGAGGCACTTGAGTCAGCCGCCGGCGCCCGACTGCGTCTTGGCCCCTATCCAATTTGTCAATATTCAATTTACTACAATAGTTTAAAAAAAACAATTTGGTCCCAATTTTTTAAAAAAAATATACAATTTGGTCCCTTCTGCACCAATGAAATTAAGTGTTGACAACATGGCGCACACAGTGATATTGGTTTGCACATGTGGAATGTATAGTTTGAACACCTAATACTATGACACTATCATATATGAAATTTTTGTTTTTTATATTTTAACTTTTAGGCAGAATGAAAATGGAGAAAGGAGATTAAAGAAGAAGGGAAGCATGAGAATGGCTCAGAACACCACTCTCCATCAATCCTCGATGCCCCTCTTTGCAAAGAGCGTGACACCTTCGAGAAAGATTTGGATGTGAATGACAATGGCACGTGGGATTTGGGTATAGATAAAAATGTAAAATTTTGGGAGGATAAGTGGTTGGAGAGAGTAGAGCTAAGGAATGAATTTCCAAGGTTGTAAGGTCTATCTTTAAATAAAGATAATATGTTGAATCAAATTGGGGAATGGTTCGGTGTTAGTTGGAGTTGAAAGTTGGAATGGAGAAGGAACTTGTTTGTTTGGGAGTCAGATCAAGTAGGTCAATTGGTGTCTCTGTTGGTCAATAAGGAAGTAGTCGAGGAAGTAGTCAAGGAAGTTGTTGATTGTGAAAAAGTTGATAATTGGATTTGGAGGGAGGGGGATTCAGGGAGGTATACAATTAAGTCTGCTTATGTAAGTTTAAGGAGAGAATTACATGGCGAAGATAGTTTAATCTTTGAACAGTTTTGGAAGATAAAGTTTATCCCATCTACACATATAACTAATTGGAGAGTGCTACAAAAGGCTTTAACAACAAAGGATAATTTTTCTAGACATGGTGTTGTTTTATTAAATAATTTGTGTGTTTTCTGTTGTGTGGAAAAAGATTCTATAATTGCAAAATTGCTTGGCTTATTTGGGGGATGTGTTATAATTGGTTGGGGTGTCAACGACTAATCATTATGATGCGAAATCACATTTTATGCATAACAAAATTCCTTTTTTTAATTCTACAAGCAATAGAATTTGGGAGAGTATTTGGATAGAAATAATTGGGGAGATTTGGAAACATAGGAATGGTTGTATTTTTAAAAATGATAGAGTCGATCATGTGGAAGTTTTCACTATTGCACAAATGAAAGTTTGGTCGTGGTTACTAACAAAGGAACATGTAATAGATTTTTCTTATTTAGATTGGTGCTTGAAACCTTTGGAATGTATGAGATATATTAGAAAAGGTAATTGAGTTGTGTTTTCTATTGTGCCTTATGTAATAGTAATTTTTGGCTTGTTGTAGACAAGACCATGGTTTGTTTTTCTTCTTTTAGATTGTTGAATGTGCGAGGATCCTGGTTTGTGTTGTGTTAGTTGAAGGGAGTCCTTTTCTTCGATTTATTAACTGTAAACTATTGTCAATTGTTTTGGAGCGGAAATGAGTGTTTGTAGGTTCAAAGTTCCTAGGTTGTTCAACTAGGAGAGAATAATCAATATGAAGGAAATGAGCCTTGTTGGAATTCAAAGGTGGAAGTGGTCTAAGGACCTGCTTGTGGTTTGGACTTTTGTATGAGGTTCTTTTGGTTATGTTTAGAACTTTTTATTTGGAATGCAGAGCAATGTTTTGAATGTCATGTAATGTCCTTATAAAATATTATATTTGTAGGTTGTGCTTGAGAAGTTATTCTTTTCTAATGTTTTATTAAGTTTGACATGTAGGAGTAGATGGTATGTTAGAATCTGTTGTATAAGAGTTGGAGTATCTCTGAAATACTCTTATTATTTTATTTTTTTCTTGCAGATAAAAAAAAGATTTGGATGCGAATGACTTTGGATATGTCTAAAGTGTAAATGGCATTGAAAAAATTAATTTCAATTGGTTTAGTTATGTGATTTTAATTTCTCAAACTCAAATAAACTGGTAATTCTTCTTTACATATTTTTGTGCTATTATTTTTACCAAATTCTCCATATTTGTTGAAGAATTGAAGTACGTGGCTTTTATTGGAAGCACATATTCAAAGCAATCAAAACTTCTTGAATCTAGGAACACAAGTCAACATGCTTATGTGAACCCAAATCATGAGTTCTTGTCAAAATCTACAAGGACACATTGAATTTTAACATGTTTGTATTAAACTTTAGCATGGTTGTGTCACGTGGGTATAGTGAAATTAACTTCTAGAAATATTTCCCTTAGTATAGCAGTGTGTTAGGATATTTTATAAGATAATTATTTTTGTCAAAAATTAGAAATATTTAAATTTATTTAGATTAAAAAACAGTAATTTGATTATTTCAAATTATAAATTTAAATTCTATATAAAAATAAGTAAAAAATTATATATATAATCTTGTATTTAGTCTTTTTCAAAATGGTCATCGATTTGATCTTAACTAGAATTTTATTGCCTATATTTTAGTTTATATATTGTTCACTTAACTAAATCTTAATTAATATATTTTATATTTAGATAAGCGTTGTCGATTTGTAAGGATTTTTTAGTAATGATTATAGATTTTTTTTTTATTAATGTCAATTTGTTAAATTTTTTAGGGTAAGATTATTAGAATGAATTTTTACTCGTATTTTTTTATATAATAAATAAATTTATAACATGAACTATACTATAATATTATAACATTCACGTTAGCGATAAGTAAACATGAAATATTTTAGCATTCTAGTCACACTGAACATTGTTTGTCAGGTAAGAAAAACTAGCAATGACTCCTTCTAATATTTTCCTTATTACAATTGCACGGGATGTCTAAAATTTGGACTATGGACAAAATCAATTTCGCATCAAAGTACATGGACGAAAAATATATTTAACCCTTTTCACAAATGATTAGTTTAGGGTTTAGGGTTTAGGGTTTAGAACACTTTTATCTTTTAATCTATTTAGAGATCTCTCTAAGAACATAAAAGCAAATCAAGGATGATTCATTAAGTATACAAGTAAGCATACACTAAATTTTATGGTATTGAATTTACGGTTAGAAGTTCTAAGTGAGTCTCCACTATATTTTTAATGTGTCGACTATAATATCTTGAGAACTAAATTCATTCTTACAAAATCAACTCACAAGATAATGTTTGTATCTACTTATATATTATAAAATATCTTTACTACTAGTTAATGAAGAATCTGCAATATAATCATTAATGATTATGACAACAAACTGCAAAGATAAAATAATCTATCTATAATCGCATATAGTAAGTCACACTTTGCATGACATTTTAGTATATCAAAACATGTCATTTGTTGAATGGTTAATGCATAGTATTTTTCTGCTATCACTACAAAAAAAAAACTGATTTACCTACGGACAAAATCCATAAGTAACAACAAAAATCCGTAGGTAAATCAGCATTACCCATGGATTTCCCACGGACAAAAATTCGTATGTAATACTGGCGTCGGTAATTTACCTACGAACTATGAGTTCGTAGGTAATAACATTCCGTAGGTAATACCCACGACCACCAATCCGTAGGTAAAATCTACACACATTTCCCACCAACTATATTCCATGGGTAAATTCGTATGTAATCCTATATCAATCAAAATGTATATTCATGTATTTAAATGAATGTCTTTTTTAACACTTGTATAAATTTAATATATCCAAATCATATCCAAGATATACTAATGAACAATTTTTTACCGAACAATCATCCAATACACCTAACATAAAAAGAAAAAGAAAACACATTTATGAAAGATAAACTCAAGTCCACTTGAAATATCTATAAAAATCCAAATAAACTTCAAACATAATTAAAGATCCCTAATTCAAAAGTCAAGTGACCTAATTATATAATCCGCAATTTAAAAAACTACAAACATAATCCTAATAGCTTGCATAATCAATATCGTCATTTTCTTGTTGCCTGGGTGGTTCCTTTTGCCTTGGTGGTTCTTGGTGTGACAGTACTTGTTAAAATTGTTGTTGAACGACACTTCCTATATCAGAAGGAAGGAAGGGAAGAAGATCCCAACAATCAACAACCTAAGAGAATAGGTACCTAACTGCATAACACAAAATAGAGAAAAGGAAAATCTCCTTATCAATCAGTTGTCAAATTCTAATGTATAGTAAATTAATTCGGACAATTTTCTTATTTCCTCTTAATTATGTGTGAATCAATTCTAGAGGACATCTAAAATTGAAAGAAGAAATATATTTGAATTTTTTTAAAATACCACCTTTGTGGTTTTATTAAAATGGTTCTGAATTGTGATGATACTTGATTGCTACATTATGTTTTGTTGGTTTAGAGAATTTTACATTTTAGAATTT
>Ga0123342_1002595_pt1 | contig 29866 bp, 16 predicted proteins | sample Turbeawhitnodule_FD_89960 | JGI IMG/M metagenome (GOLD analysis project Ga0123342, IMG submission 89960) | Root nodule microbial communities of legume samples collected from Mexico - Turtle bean Mexico white nodule | ecosystem: Host-associated > Plants > Roots > Nodule | place: Mexico: Nepantla... | reverse complement strand
TTCGAGCCTATCCTAGCGAGTATTTGTTGGGCTTATCAGGCCACCCGCTATCGGGCCGCTATCGGACCACCCATAATATATAGTCCCACGCACGAGTTGGTAGTCTCGGCGTGAGGGGGGTGTTGAAGATCCCACATCGACTAGAGATTAGAGCCTTTCATTGTATATAAGTGGGTGCAGACCTCAACCCTATGAACCGGTTTTATGGAGTTGAGTTAGGCTTAAAGTCCATTTCGTAATATTATTTGTAATTAGATATTGCTTGTTTTATTTTATTTCATTATATATGGGTAAAATTAAGGATGTTAAAAAAAAACAAGAAAATAAATAAATAATGTATAAACAAATGATTAATTTAAATTTTTTTTACCAAAAACAATCTAAAAGAGAAAATAATATATGCACTTTTACATCTGTCATCTAATTATAATTCGTGGTAAGTTTTTAATAATTATTTTAAAAGTTATATCAATAATGTTTTTGAACTTATTAAAGATCTAATTTTTTTTACACGGAAAGAGTAAAAATTAAACTATCTCTATTAAAATATAAATATAAATTCAAAATTTATCTGATAGTAAATCACTCTTTAGAGCCCATGGTATCTTATTTTGTTTTAATTTTTTGCACAACTGATTCTCCATATCAATTCTCCATATCAATTTAAACCCACCCAACACACTACCGGATGTCCGTTTTGCCCTTAATAATTTTAAACTTTTTGTCTTCCGGATATTCATATCCGTAAGTCAAATTACAAAGTTCTGGATATACAAATCCATAACTAATATGTCACTTCCGAATTTCACCATCCGAAAGTTTATTTGGACAGCATAAATGACCTTTTGGATATCAAGATCCGTAAGCAAACATAAATGAGTTCTGGATCTCAATCCTCAACACTATTTACAGTACACCATTTCGGATACAAAAATCCAGAACTCATAACTCACTTCTGGATATGACCATCCGGAAGCTTAAATGAAATATGAAAATAACCTTCCGGATTTCGAAATCCGGAATGTATAAAAATGACTTCCGGATATTGAAATCCATAAGCAAATGTGTGAAAAAGGGTAGAATGGGATTTTAAAATTTTCATTGGGTGCAGGAAGCAATTGCCATAATTGAAAATCAAGGATTGGAATGCAGCCCAATAAGAAATGGATACTATATAAAGGCCCAAAATGTAAGAATTATTTTGAGAAAAAAATAATGATAGTAGCTTCGGATCGGGATTTTGAACCCGACATGAATCGAACACGCAACCTTCTGATCTGGAGTCAGACGCGCTACCATTGCGCCACGGATCCGGATGCTAAACCTATCGCCCAACAAATTAATAATATAAATAAATATCAAAGCAGCGGAAAAGTGGTTTTATATCCCGCCAAAATCAACGAACTAATAAACTGTTTTCTCCTCTCACTCTGTCTGGAGATAGAATCTTGAAGATTTTTAGCGATGGCGGAAAGTTTGGAACGCATCGACGTGAAGCTCTCTCCTGCGCCGGACAAAAGGATTCCGTTGATGAAATCAAGAGGTGGACGGCGCCGTGGCGACACGTGGGTAATTTCAGTGTTCGTCATATTCCAAATCGGAGTTTTCATAGCAACCATGCTCGTTAACGATTGCTGGACCAATTCTCACGGAGATTGCGTCCTGAAAGGTCTTGGAAGGTTCTCCTTCCAGCCTCTCACCGAGAATCCACACCTAGGTCCTTCTCAGTCCAAGTCAGTCTCTACTATTCCTTGCCTTAATCAAATAAACTTACTCATATGCTGTCTTATTGCTAATTTAATTAGTTCTTCGGTTTAGGTTTCATTGTCACCAAATCTATTAATTATTAATGTACATTTAGCTTCGAAGCTTGATTGATTCAATTTGGAGGATCTGGTTTGAGAAATAATTGTAGATCTATAGGAGTTGAAATATAGTCTTATTAAGATAGTGTGTAGTTTGAAGGATGAGTAATGTGGTGTTGTGAGTGCAGATTAGATGAAATGGGAGCTCTTCGATGGAGCCTTTTGACAGAGCAGCACCAAACTTGGCGTCTTTTCACATTTCCATTTTTGCACGCTGGACTCTTCCACCTGTTTCCAAATCTCTCCAATATCGTCTACGTGGGAGTTCACCTGGAGCGCGAATTTGGACCCAGTAATTCTGTTTTTATTTTCTTCTCTCTCGTCTCATCTCTATTGCACATATCTATTTTAGTGAATGTTTCAAATATTTGGTTCCCCGCCACAATTTTATTCGGTGTCAAGATTTGCATAGTGTCTGGGATCACAACACGACTACAATGCTATATTTCTATTTGTCTGTAATTTCCTGAAATAACAAAGAACGTAATGAAACTGTGACTTTAAGTTTGATCAAACATACACTTTCAACTAATCATAAATTAGTATGTACGCTATATGAATTATTTTTTAATAATTATTTTAAAATTCTTGTAAACTATTTTTTTATTAGTTCTGTGAAATGTTAACACTCGCCGTGTTAAAAAATGAACTCCATTATAGTTCCTAATTCTTATCATTTTCTCAGTTTTTGGTTTTAATTTTAAAAGTTCAGTTGTAATTCTTATGTTTGAAAAGTGTAGTTTTAAGTGCCTTTACTTTTAAAATTGTGTAAAATTAATCCTGATCATCATGGTCACGTTTGGAATTTAGTCCCTATGAATCAATTCTTAATTCATAGTTTTTAAACTAGAGAGACTAAAAGCCAAAGGTTTAAAATGTGCTGAGTAAAACCCAAATTAAGAACAATTATAGAAATTAAAATGTTTTAAAAATAACGATTTTGAGATTTTCATGACTTACTAATTTATGAACGTTTCCTTTTGTTTTGCAGTAAGGATTGGTATAATCTATGCATTGTCATCTTTTGTGGGAGCCTTGGTGGCTTCTCTTTTTCTCCAAAACACCCCCACTGTTGGTGCTTCCGGTGCTTTATATGGATTACTGGGAACATTGCTTTCCGAACTTGTTTGGAACTGGAAATTTCATACCAATAAGGCCTGTCTTCTTCCCTTTCGTTGTTTTTTCTCAGTGTTCTGCTACTAATCAATTTTATTGGTTGGATGCAGATTTCAGCAATAACAACATTAGTCTGTGTCTTTGTAAGCAACTTCGTCTATGGTTTTCTGCCTTATGTAGACAATTTTGCCAGCATAGGAGGTTTTATATCAGGATTCCTTCTTGGATCTGTTTTTCTACTCAGCCCTCAGCTCCAACCAGTAGCTCCAAATAAAGGAGGTCTTCTTGAGTATGGTGTCAAAAGTTACATCAAGTTAAAGTTGAAGAAAAAGCTGGACAGACCAGTTCTCAGGATTGTTTCTCTTATCCTCTTCGGCCTATTGTATGTTGTTTTTTGCTCTTGTTTTTTATTATTTATCGCTATTTTTTTAATTTTCATGGTTAGCTGTCGTCTATAACTTCTGCTTTATGGCATGCGTCAAATCTTTGATGAGAAGCTTCTTCTATTCGTAGATTGGCCGGTTGTCTTGTGGGAGTTCTTCATGGAATCAACATCAACAGTTATTGCACATGGTGTCCATATGTAGACTGTATCCCTTTTCCAAGCTGGCACTGCAAAGACACAGAACCCTCTTGTGAGGTATTGTATACAACTTACTTCTGGCATTTCCCGAATTAAAAATTTCGATCAAAATATTTTTCACCAAGTTGAATTGTTTCAACTTCGTATCAACAGTATAGCAAAACCAGTAGGAATTCTTATAAACAGAAGTCCAATATAATTTTTCCATTATTTACGAAATCCTTATGAATAGAAGTCAATCGTTGTTTTGTTAACATTATTGCTAGGTGATCACGTACCGCAAAAAGGTTAAATGGAATTAAACCAAAAGGCATTGCCAACTCACTAACATAGACGCGCTGAATCGAACTTTTTGCAATGAACTAGCTATTTATTATTAACCAGTGCCCCCTATATTTATTAAATATAAAATTTAGAGGAAGCTGTTATTTCCTGAAAAGTAAGGCTTCATGCTAATGCTGGCTATGTGTAATGTAACTGCAGACAATGGTGAGCGATGCTCAGCTGACAATGACCTGTATCGGGAATGGCAACTTCAGGGTCTTTCCTTTTACCAACATTTCTCGGGCAAGGATGAATGATTTGTGCAATCTGATATGCTGACGGGACAAGTTGTTTCAATGGTTCTCTTAACCCCAAATTACCAGGAAATTTTGGATAGCTTATATCTTACCAAGTTGTCATATCCTTTTTTCTGAATGTAAAGAAATAGGAGTATAATTAGAAGCTCGAGGTGTTTGATTTGACAAATTGATGCAACAGATTGTGGAGCATGGCTTTGGTTGTAAATACCAAAATACCACCTGGGTGTAAACTTTCTAGTCCTTGGCAAGATGAATCCATGCTGGTAGAAAATTGAAGTTGTGGAAAAAATAAATAAATGATGTCATTTCTTGATCGCTGCTTTTAATAATTAGATAAACAAGTGTTTCACAAAAGCTGGTTTTTCTCCTTTTGCTGTCATTGGCATATAGTCATTTTCATCCTACTATATGTTTTACATCTGAGTGCCAGCTGTGACATTTGGATCCACTTTTGCAGTCCCTGAATTTCGGCTTGATCTGTTATATATAGCTCTTTAGTATCTAACTTCCGCCGCAATAGCATAATTACATAGGGGTGCATCGGTGACCTAACCTGTTATTGAGTATGCTCCCGCCGCCGCCACCCGCATTCACAAAGGCCATCAAGCCGCGGTCTATAAAATGAGTGCACCGAGACTTAACAATCCACAGTGTGGGCCTAACCCTACCCAATTGCATTGGATTCAAATGCCAAAGCCTTCTGAGCAAACTCTAGATCCATCGGATAACTCTTGTACATCGTGCTCATCGCCAGCAGATGAATCAACTTAATAGAGACGTGGCAGAAAATATGGGAAAGATAACAAGCTGCCACTTTTTTTGTGTGTAGTTCTGAATTTTGGAATATAAAATAAAACGGTTGCAGGGCTCCACTTTAAAAATTAAAATTGGAAATTCTGCTGAGAAATTCAAGTCCTTTTCATTGGTCCCGGGTACTGTCGGCTAACAAAATATACACACTAGAGTAGTTTACCTCAAGCAAAATTTATTAGAGGGATAGTTTGACACCTATAAAATAAAACATACATTATACAACTTATAGTATTAATATTTTAATTAATTTTTTAACTTAAAATTGCAGTGTATATTATTATACTGTTAAGATAGTTGTTAAGTGAGTGAAATTTCCTTTGAAGAAAGTAAAAGTATAGTTTTCCAATCCATTAATATCCCCACAAATGCTTGGACTGTGCATTTATATGTGTGGTCGATACAAAAATTGTGCATTATATGGTTGTAGCAGTCCTTCCTAGCCCACTCAATACCCACCTTTTATCTTATGCACTGAACCAGCTGGTCGGTCTGGTTGGTCCTCCTTTTGAATTGATCCGTTAAATTTTGAGTGGAAAATCCAAACAAGTTTGTTTGACAGGTCTAAGCTCTAAACTAAACTAACTTGTCCCAAAGTCACACCTGTAAGAAAGGTGAATATTTTAGGGACGTAAAAAGGCAATATTTGAAGTTTGATTGTCCAAGAATTGGTGGGTCCCTCCTTGTGAATATCCAAGTTGACCCTCCTCCTGCTAAGTGATAACTGAAGCATGCACCTCCACAAGTCAGAAGCAGCATTCGGTGACAAGCATCAGTTTTTGTGACATGTGGCATCTTCTCATGACAGTGCCACACATATATTACGAGGTGAAGGTAGTAAAATCTAATCGCATTGCTATCAGAATCACAATCATGAAAAAGGGCAGTTCCACATGAAAAGCCTCCCTATCTTGCCGCATTTACAGAGCCTATCACCACTACCATAAATTAATGTCTTCTTCATGGTTTTAAAGCTTTTCCCCAAAACCCAAATTATTATAATTTATAGAACCCAACCCTTCCCTTTTTTAGGGGATGGAAAAGATAACAGTGGGTGAGTGAGCGTCTACTACCCTTGACCCTGTTGAACCAAAAAGAAAAAAAAAAGAAAAGAAAAAGAGAAACCCTACTTTCGCAATGTGTTAGTCAAACATGGCAATAGGTTATATGATCAGACCCTATCCTACGGTAACACATAACATACACTAAAATATTGTATCATTGGCTCCTTTCTTCTGATATAATAATTTGAAAGCCTTTTACTAATTGGTTGACCCTTAACGAGTCCATTCCCTTTTGCTTCTCTTGTGTCTCACACGCGTTCTCAAGCACAGAGGCAAAACTTGTCCCACACACACAAAGTGATGCTACTTCAAAGGTGTGGAAATGATGGATGGGGAAGCCATGAGAGGTAGATCATAGTGGACGTGTTTCCGCACAGTTATCCCTCTCTTTAATCTTCTCTAATCTCTATGCCTCCCACTCTCTCTTTCATAACTATTCAACTAATCAACACACAAAGTTATTGCACCAACCAAATTACTCTCATTTCATCATCCTTCCTCTTTAACTTTCATTACATATCATGCTTCTCTCACGCTATATCTCTTTTCATTCTCTCCCACAGTTTTACAAATTCATCATTTTTTCTTTTCAATTTCTTTAATTACATGCCATTTTTATTACAGGAGGCTCAACAATTTAAACATCACTCAAATAATTGCACCACATGATTGGCTGCCCAATATTTATTTTGTTTTCATTAATTTAAACTGTTTTCTAAATGAAAATATGAAGAGAAGTTTTTATATATATAATAGAGTGATTAGGTGGCCCAGACTAAAAGAAATATTATTTACTTTAGAAGGTTGGGAATATAATTATGATCCAGTTGTTTAGTTTGTGGGTCCCAGCTGCCCATAATGTTAGCTACATGTTACTCCTTTACCTTACCTTTACAATTCTTTTTTTTCCTTTTCTCAAAGGAATAAGTTTCTGATGTTTGTGATAAGTTGGTAGTGGGGGAGTCTGGGAGAACCTCTTCCTCCTACAAATACAAAATTGCCCTTTATCAATTATCATTATTTCATTCACAAAAATTCAAACTTTAAATAATTTCATTTAATTTCGCGATTTAATGCTATATTAAAATCACTCATGCAATGAATAAATGTTCAAAGTACATTTGGTGGCACTTATGGCTCCAAGTTTCAAAATTGGAATCTTATTCCAAGTACTTGTGTCAAAATTTAATCATGCTACCTAATGCCTCCATAACACATTAAAAAAAACCACACTCATCAATTAAACTGAAAATTTGGTAAACTAGTTAAGTATTAGGTCAAATTAATTTTTTTAAAATCAACTAATCCAAAATCAATATAAAGTTTATATGAAGAAGACGTTTAAAGAGTTTTATTTATTTATTTTATAAGTACATATATATATGTGATAATTTTATTATAATTTAAGATTTTACCTTTATTATTTTACACCGTTTTATTTTAATTTCTTAAAATATATTTCATTATTTATTTTCATGATTTGGAAAGACCAAATTGAAGATTTGCACAAAGTATTAGTAAACTAAGATTAAAGGCCTAGATTTTGTGCAATTGAAAGTCCAAATGCAAGGATTCCAAATCCCTCTTCCAGCTAAAGTAAAACTAATATTTAACATGTAGAATGTAAAAAAAACATGTTTTATGTAGGTCACATTTGTAACAAACAAATATTTTCAAACATATAATCATACTATGATTAAAATAGATAATAAATAAATATTTCAAATATTATATTTAGATAATAATAATTTTTTGTAAATTCTAAAGAAAAATTAGATATTAAATAAAAAGAAGGTGGAGAAATAAATCAGAGATAAGAGGGTAATACAATTTTGTGAAAAAGCTTATATTTGATTTGTTTCTAAAGAAACTTGTTAAATTACCATTTTAGCATGTGTAATGCAAAATATAAGTATTTTTATAAAATCAAAATTTATAAAAAAAAATCCTTTTGAATATATAAATTAAGTTATTCATTAAAATTTATATTTATTAAATTTTTAACATATAAATTATATTTTATAATTACGATAAACAATTTATATTGTGATATGAGATTATTTTAACTAAGATAACTTCTTTAAAAAACATTAGAGGGAATTTGTATAACAGGTTTAACTTAAAAATTATTTGATACTAAATGTGCCAGAGAGGGAATTTGATTTGTAATGCATCAAGGGTCTTCATGCTGTTATATTAACAATTTTTGTTTATTAGACGAGAACTTCAATATTTTGATTTCTATTTGTATTTTGATTAAATTATGTTGAATTCTGTAAATGATTTCGGAATGATAAACTAATTTTCTCTTACTTTTAACAAAAATATCCTATAAGCAAATTAAACTTATTTTTTTATAAAATCTATCCCACTTGTTTCCACTTTATCTAAGTATAATCTTTTTCTATTGTTTATATTTTGGTTCATATTGTTTTTCTTTTATCGTTGGCCTGTTAGCAAATTGGCTAAATCTATATAAAAGATTTAACATTAAATAGATTCTTAAGTAGATTTAACATTAAATAGATTCTTAAGTAAGGTACTGTGGAAAGTGAAAAACTTGATAGATGAAAATATTTACAATATGTTTGAAAATAAGGACTTATAAGAAATAAATAAAATTGACTTTATTATACATGGAATAATTATAATATCAAGTATCATTACAATAAATTCTCATATCATAAAAGTAAATTTTTAAATATATATATTTTTTTAAATATAATCTGATAACATAAACTTGTAAGATAAGATTACATTTATTTATTCAGTATAATTTAATCTAGTGAATGAGATTTTTAACTGTTAACTTATGTTGTTGGAAATCCCACATTGACTAGAGATTAGAGTCTTTCATAGTATATAAGTGGGTGTAAACCTCACCTCATTGAGCTTGTTTTATGAGGTTGAGTTAGGTTTAAAGTTCACTTCTTAACATATGTATTACTTACTCTATCAAAACTTTAATCTCAATTCTATATTATAGAACATGTGGTGAAATCCCAAGTTGGAGATACCAGGTTAAAAGAAATATACTAAGTATTTGTTTTCCTTTCTAAAAGCAACATTTTGGAGTTTTGTAATGTTACTTTACTTCAAAGTTAACAATGGTGTAAAGAAGGACTGTGTTATAAACAGATGATTGTTTATAATACATTATGTTGTAGATATACTTGAAGGAACGTAGTAATACTTGATGAAGAGTAATCACAATGACGATGATGATTTCATGGTGCTGCAAAGCTCCTGTTATCAGTTGCCTACTGAATCTATTTCCCCCTCAAGTAATAATTTTGGCTTTTCTTTTCTCTTTCGATAGAACTAAACAAAAATAAGTGAAAAGAGAAGCACAAATCATTAACAATCATGAAAACAACTTCTAGCAAGAGTGCAAAAAGAAGCTCTCCGATTGAATTTCATTTTCAAACCTTATAGTATTATTAATACATTATATCATGGTCAAGCTTAAGCTTTATTTTTTTATTATATAATTCACCTATTTATTACAAATCTCACATGGACTATACTTTATAATATATAAATTAGTATAAATTTAAAGTTGATTTTATAAAGTTAAGTTGAACTTAAAGTTTATCTATTAGTATGATATTATAGTCAATTTTATAAAATTAAGTTGTTAGTTTTGATATGAAAATGTGTATTTGAGATCAAAGATCGATATTAGAGATAAAAACATTTCATAATGTATAAGGTTGAGTTATACTTAATTACAGTTTACTTTTTAATATTATTTTTCTTTTTTAACTTTTTTTAATTGCAAAATATTGAGTGAGAATTTATAATTATGTAATGTTAAACTATATGGTAATTTCCATTCAATCATTGTCTTGTAAAATTTTGTTTTGAATATAATTTAATTAATTAATATTGATTTTAAAAACTTCTATTGTAATCGTATTTTATAAGTATTGCGCTCATTTTAGAAAGAATCAATATTTTAGTACACTTAATTTATACCCTTTTTTTTATATAAGATCAATTCCTTTTGTTGGCACTTTTTTCAACACCAACTATAGGAAGAAATTACAAAAAGATTATCAATGTTAATTAATAGTCACTAAATATTAATTTTCGCAACATCAATATGTTACTTTTTATCAATTCATCTGGTTTAAAGTAAATGTTGTTCTGTATTCTAAATAATTAATTATTGTTGGTTTTTAGAAACATATTATATGTTATGGACTGCGATCATAATCTAAATAATGAACTTAAACTATAAAAAGAACATGCTGAGCCAATCTCAAAGTAATGTAAACAATTGACCGTTTGACTTAATATTGAGAATGTTTAAGGGTTGCATGAGAAATAATACAAGTGAATAATATCAAAATATAGTTGTCATCGGTTGACTTGATTTCCCTTATATAATTTTTTTATTTATTTGAGTTTTAAAAATAAAAATTAAAAATATGTTTTTCACTAATCACACTTCAGATGTTCTGTAAATTATGAAAACGTGCACAAATGTTTTCTGTAACTATTATATATATAATGAAAATGATCACATTGAAAAAAATAATTAACTTTTTCTATTAAATTATATATATATATGAGAGTTTAATCATTTATAACTTATTTAAATTTTTATTTTAAATATAAATTAATTTTAATTTTTAAAAGATATTTTTTTAATTAAAATTGTTGTGATTCAATGTAGTGACTTTAAACTAGTGAATTCATGTGTTTCATTCAACGGGATACATATCACATTTTTAAGGCTTTTTCTTTTTAGTATTCGTTAGATAAGTTTAAATACTGAAAAACTAATTCAAGAAATAAGAGACATAAGATACCAAAAAAGCGAATTCTTAATCCATGGACTTTAGTAACAAAATCGTCATTCTCACCAATCTCGCTAGACCTTCCAAAGATGATGTCTCATCATCGATACAATCATCGTCAAAAGGGTGACTCATAACTAACAAACTTATCACCCAAAAACAACTTAATATTACTTAGTACTTACACTTTATATTTCTTTGACACTATCATGAGGTATTCTCTTCTCCACGTACTTGGTCAAACATGAGTTGGCCTCGAGTTTAGAGGATACAAAAATGTTTATGAAGAAACATAAGTAAATATATTACAAGTCACACTGTAGATTGACCATCCTTTTTTGGACCAAACTCATATGTAGATTGTAAAAGTTCAATTCTCTTGTGACATGTTCCTAAAAAAATCTAGTTCGTGTGGAATCTTTCCCTAACAAACACAAAAAAATAAAAATAAACTGTTTGTTTCACAAGAAGAGATGTGAAACATGCTCAATATAAATTGATTGAATAATTGACCCAGTTCCTTATTGTTTGAAGAAACCCTTAATTGAGGTGAAGTAGTTCACAAAAGACTTATGTCTATAACTCATCACAAATTTAAAAAATTGAAAATAAAGAAAAAAATTTCATTAAAAATTGAATATTTTATACAAAATAAGGATTGCTTTTAAAGTGTAGTGGAAAAAACTTAAAAAATAATATTTTATTATTTATTTAATAAATAAAATATATTAAAGAAAATACAAAATAAATCTAAAAGGAAATATATAACATTAAAATAAAATAATATATTTATCATACAACTATTTGTATGCATTAATAAAGTATTACATACTCCATATTATGTGCGAGAAATGTGTGTAGACTTGTGGGTTGAAATATACAACCATTCCATACTTAACTTGCATTACCTTATTATCTATGAAATATACTATGCTTTTTACTTTCATTATCTCCAATACATATGCTTCAAGAAAATACACATACTTTACCATAGACATAGCTAAATTTACGAGATTCAATCTTTATTTTACTCTCTACCTCTCATTTTTTAAATTTCAAAAGTTTGTCCTTTGATATGATAGGCATGTCCCATTTCTAAATTTAGAAACTACTCAGCATAATATAATAAAAAATTAAGAAGAAACACCTGAATTAGCTCTAACAAATTGCAACTTGCAAGGTAGTCATGCATTTGAGACTACTTCACTTAATACTCAACCGAATATATCATACTACTTCACTTTGTGACTTGGGATCCCCATAAATAAAAGTAGCAATTTCACTAAAACAAATGTTCCAAATAATCTAAACATAAAAAATCTAAAAGTTGAAAGATTAATTTTCAATACAAAATTAAACACCAATCAAGTTTACTTTTCAATCAAATTCTTTAGGAGAAACAAGAAAAAGGAATAGGAAAAAGAATGGACCATGTATAATAAAAGATATGACAACAAAGAAATTGCAAAAGTTCTTATTCATAGTTATAACAAATACATTACAAGAACTTACACAACATCCTCAAACAAGGAGCACAATCAAATTTAAAAAGAAATAATTACCTGATTGAACCCTATTCTAAATGTTTCCATGATGATTCTAGTCTTAACATTTGCCTCAACCACCATGAATATGTACTTCTCTATATTAATGATGTCAACCTGAAAGTTAGACATTAAGTTCAAAGAAATTTTTATAATAGAGATTCATAACTAAACCAAAAAACAAGATAAACAAACATACTAAATATATACAATTTCATCTCCAGGTTTCAAGATGCACTCTAGATAACCAAGAAATGCAAAGTCAAAGCATAGATCTTCAATTGGACCATTAAAATGTAAATTAGCAATCGTATTAGTATATCAACCACCAAAATTTTTGTTATAACGTTTCTAGAAAACAAGGGCATTTAACTCTTGCAAAGTTTTCCCAAGCTTGATATCAATGAAAAGAATGTCATGCAAATGCAATATATCAAATGTTAAATATGTATAAAAACTACTAAGATCATGTATGCATATGAAATCAGACAGCTGACAAGACATCAATTGCTCAAATGGTGAAAAATATATGCTCCTCCCATCCTCCCCCATCGAGAAAAGGAAAATATGATAGAAAAGGAAAGGGAAAAGGAAAATATCTAAACCAAACAGTGAGTAAGAACAAAGGAAGTGAACTTTATCCCTGAATAGAAAAACATTGATACATAACCTTATACAAACTACATTTCAAAATAAATAAATAAATATTCACAAGACATATTGTTGGAGATCCCACATCGACTAGAGATTAGAGTCTTTCATTGTATATAAGTGGGTGCAAACCTCAACCTCATGAGCCGGTTTTATGGGGTTGAGTTAGGCTTAGAGTCCACTTTGTAATATGGTATCAGAGCCATTTCGAGCCTATCCTAGCGAGTCTTTGTGTTGGGTCTATCGTGCCACCCGTTATCGTGTCGCTATCGGACCACCCATAATATATAGTCTCATGCACGAGTTGGCAGTCTCGACGTGAAGGGGGTGTGTTGGAGATCCCACATCGACTAGAGATTAAAGTCTTTCATTGTATATAAGTGGGTGCAAACCTCAATCTCATAAGCCGGTTTTATGGGGTTGAGTTAGGCTTAAAGTCCACTTTGAAATACATATATCACATTAATGTTGCCAAGTGAAGGACTTTATCACTTAGGATTCACTTCTCATGGTTGCAACTTTTGCAAGGGTTTCGCATTTGACTTTTAACCAACCCAGACATGACATCAATTGTGATTCATTTAGAATCTTGTTTCTAGCTTTCCGATTCCCAAAGGGGTACAAATTGCGACTCTCACTTCAAATTGCGATTTTAATTTGTGATTTCAATTCACAATTTATCCTAACCGTAATGGCTATCACATACGACAAGATTTCAGGGATGATCAGAGGTGTAGATGTGGTTTGATGACAATAATGGTTTAAGGATGAAAATCTATTTAATTTTTTAATAAAATATTTAATTTACATTCGTATGTAATAATTTCTTAATAAATATTGTGTTACTTATGTATGTAAAATACATATGTAAATTGTCATTAACTTTACATATGGATAAAGTTTTCTTTACCCACAAATAAATTCCTTCAAAATTATTGTCATGTCATGACACTACATTTATTCACTTATTTGTTCCACGAATCTGGGTGAAAAATAATTTATACGTGTCTATGAAAAAATTAGTAGGTAATACAAATTTATATACATATATAAATCAGTATGTAAATATTCGTAACAAGGAATATTTATATACAAATTCTTATCTACATGTAAAATTTCGTAGATAATTATGTAATTTCTTCTAGTGAGAGTTTTATTCATTAAACAACTAACAAGTCCTTAGGAGAGCAAGCCGCTCATTGAGTGAAAAGAATAAGTAGTTGAACAAATTTTAACATATACTTAATTTGTTGAGCGAAAACAATGTTCTCTAGATATAAATAACACATTTTTAAATGTTTATAAATTAAAAAAAAACTCTACATTTAAATAAATTGTTATATTTTAGCACTATTATACTTGAGTTGTTATAATGTGATGAATGGTGGAATGTTAATCTTTTTAGTATATTTTTTTATGATGGAATAATTCTGATTTAAACAATAAATATGAATTAAATGTATGAAATTTGAGACCAAAAGTCTTGGAATATGTGAATCATTGATTGAATTTATTTATTAGATAGGGAAACATATGTAAATAGATATCATGACTTTGTTGATTATTAAAATTACATAGATTATAACCTTAGATAGTGAAAAAACTTAAAAGAGAGTTTATTTAACATATAGAATGTCACAAGTTTTGGGTTTTGGATGCCTAAACTTATCATGAAACCATGAAATTAAGTATATATTTAAATGATAAAGTTATTATTCTTTTATTTTATTAATGAGTATTTTAAAAGACGAATGAATCAATAAGTATTTTTTTAGTAAATATCTTTTGTTATATAAATTCATGTATGATATATTATTATATGTATGATTGTAATGAAATTATATAAGTTTGTTTTGTTTATATAACCTTTTTATATGATAATTTATTATGATTATTCTCTGTAAAAGAGTAAATATAGATGCAAATTTGAGAAATGTAAATAACTAAGAATAATATACTAATTTATTATCTTATTTTTGAGAAAAAATTATTTATATATATATGTATATATAAGTTATTTATAATTTGAAACCCTTTTATATCTATTAATACAAATTATACAACGTATATTAAAAATTTATTAGTTCATAGGTGTTATACATAGATTAAATTGAATAATTTATAGATGTTGATGTTAAAACATAATAAGTATACACTATAAAAAAAAAACATTAAATAACAATAAAAGACAATAAATAATTAATTACTACATTGACTAAACTAGATAAACTAAAAAATTATTGGCATCTAAAATAATTTCTATTATTAATAAAAATTTATAAAGTAATTTATAATACCTAAATTAGCTACCAGGTTTTAGCTAATAATATTTTATATCCTAAATTAGTTTTTAAAAGATTAATATAGACTAATCTAAAATTTAAAGTACTTAGTAACTAAAATTTTGATATCTAATTGTTAGATATCAATTCAGAAACTACTTTATAAATTTTTATTAATAATAGAAATTATTTAGATACCAAAATTTTTTTATTTATAAAATGATAACTAATTTAGTTAATATAGTAACTAATTATTTTTATCTCCACGATTAATTTTCGTTTAATAAACTTTCTGTACATAATTAAAGATTAAATGAATACAATTAAACTTTTTATATATTCCATTAAATTATTAGGTATCATATGTGGTTTCATAGTTGTCCTCACTTTTAAATTTAGGTCTATTAACTTATTTTAGAAAGTTTTTTTTAAAATCATTTAATGAATGTTATTATCAAGTATATTTTAAAGTTAAACCGACTAATCTTAAAAAAAGGGGTAATTTGGACCTTGAAGTAACTTGCACTACTTAAATATGTAAAATTGTGGCTAACTAAACAAATTAAAAACTAAATCTTAATTGAAAAGGAAGGTTAGATTTATGTAATTTTTACAACTTGGATTCAAATCTTTTAAAATTTAAGCTGTTAATTTCTATTTTTTTGAGGAATTCATTTGTATCATAAACGGTAGTTAACCCATTAGTCCAAATCGAAATCACATCACATTAAGTGTGTGTTTGGATTGGGGAGTAAATGTGTGAGGATTTGAGGGAGTGAATATGTGAAGATGTGAGAAGAAAGTGAGGTTGTTTGGATTGAGGTATGTTAGAGTGAATGTGTGAGGAAAATTTATGGGAGTTTGTGAGGGATATGATGATTGTGAGGGAGTTTTATTTATTTTTTTAAATTGTTAAATGTTACTTTACAAATTTATCTATGCCTATTAAATTTTTTTAATAATGAAATGAGTTATTTTTGTTTAAAAATAAACAACTTTCACATATTTTGTAGATTTAAAAATTAAAATTAAAAAATAAATATATATTAAATATAAATATATATAATTTAAAAATTATAATTAGAAAAAAATTAAAAAATTAAATAAAAATAAAACTTCAAATAATTTCTTAAAATATTAAACATGCATTATAAAATTAGAAAAAAAATAGATCTTATATAAATAAAAAATAATATTTTTTATTATTAAAAACCATTTAATAATAAAAACTAAAAAAATACTAAAAAAAATATAACGTAATTAACAATAGAAAATAATTTCATAAAAAACTATTATCAAATAAATTACAAACTCATAAATATAATAATTATAAAAAATATATTAATATAAACACAACAACAAATTAAATAAAAAGAGAACTTCAAATAATTTATTTAAATATTAAATATATACTATAAAATTAGAAAAAAATCACATCTTATATAAATAAATAAAATACTGTTTTTTAATATTAAAAACCCTTGTAGATGAATGAGGGTAAATTCATAAATAGTAATGCTGATGTGGTTTTTTCTTTACATCTGTTCATTTTGAGGGGCGAGGATATTTACTGTTCACAGGTATATTCTCTCCTACTCTTTCCTGCAAAACCTTGGATCCAAACCAATGATATTCTGTCACTTATTTCCTTATGATCAGTACATCTATGGAAACAAGCAAAGCCTAAGAGCGACGAACAAGCATTTACACAAAAGAGAAAAGAAAAAAATTAGAGAATACTTTATCACAAACTCAGTTATATTAATGAACAGCCACATTATGATATGCTTATCTATATATGTAGTTGACACTCATGCACAAGCACAAATTTGCAAGCATTTTAGGGTTGCTTTGCTATATCTTTTTGTCCTAAACGAAAGTGGGCTTTTGTAGAAATTCTCTTGTCAGAATTTAAGACAAAGAAGAATGAAAAAAAAGTGTCAGTGGTCCCCTCCAAACTCATTTAAATTGGGAATTAATGTGATAACCAACCTGTAAGACTAGGGTTACCATGCCACACCACATCCTATGTGGTTCAAATAGTTGCATTATATATCTTTCCACCTAATAAAAAAATCCTAAAAATGGAAAATAAAAGTAGTTTATGAATATTTTGAAGGATTAATTACATTTTTAGTTCTATTAAAATTAAAATGAACAAAATATTTTGATAATATTTGGAAGAATGTAACAATATGAAGTATTTTAAAAGTAGAAGAGGAGGCATGTGTTCTATCTTTGGTTAAATAGTGTAATTTCATTTGATATTTTTTGGAATGGATTTTTTTTTAAAAAAAAATTGGCCAAGTCATACTTGTCATGTATTATTTCAATTTTTATGTTAAATTGAAATTGTACTTATTATGTTAGACTAATCTGAAGTCGTATTTCTTCACTTATTCAATTTTAAAATGATTTTTTTTATTTCAAAAAGCACTAAATGAAATTACACCATATGAAAAAAAAACCTAAATTTGGCAAGTGAAATCTCCATGTAAACAATTATTGATGTATGTCATTTTCTATTGTTTGAAGGTATGGACCATGGAGCATTAAGAGCAAAAACGAAATGAAATATTTTTGGGTGAGATTTTGTAGGTAAAAATGATGATGAGGATGAAAGAGATTTGGTTTTTCTTTGGATGAATGAAGGAAAATCTTATTTTAACAATTGTAGAGTGTAAGAAAGTAGTTGGTTTAAGTTATTTTGATTGAGGAAATGGAAGGTTTTCCATAGAGGAAGAAACAAGCCCTTGGCCACCATGGGATCCTATATCCACAACTTCTCCTTTTGACTAAACACTGTTTCGATTCTCATCTCTTCTTTTGTTTCGCACACAAGGATGGATCCAACCCTTCTTTCATTTTTCCCTTTAATTACACTTCCTGCTTCTCCCTATTACTCTACTACCACTCCTTTCTTTTCCTTTTCCTTTTCCTTTTCCTTTTCCTTTTCATTTTACCCACCCTATAATACAACAATACTCATCACTCTATTTCCAAATAACCAATTTAATGCAAAATTCCTCTTTATTTCTAGTTCTCTAATTACGATGACATCAGCATTTACATAAATTTGGCCTCACCACAAGAATCTTAAATATAAAAATAGAAAAAACGAGTCCCAATAATTTTTGTGCTCATTTTTTAATATTTGGCCAAATGTCATTTGACAAAGGGTTCCCTTTAAGTTTAAGCAATCAAAGTCTTTTCAGATTTTTTTTCCTTCCGATCTTCTTTTCTTGTTCAAGAGCTCGTGCAACTTCTGAAGAGAACATATATTCTATTGCGTGTTTGACAATATTATTTGTCATATAAATATAAATGAACCCTCCAATTTTTCTAAATTATGGTTAAAGAATTGACTCACTTATTTATGTTGATGTCATGGTTAAAGGATTGTCTCATCTATTGATAGGAATAATACGTCTTCTATCATAAAAAAATACTGCTTTATGTTTAAAATGTCCACCCATTTTATACTGACATCGTTAATTTTGTAACAAAATTATCACATTGATATTATTCCGATTCTAGCATACATGATTTTTGGATGTTCTAGTCATTCTTAGGTATGATTGTGTTGATTTGAATGCCGCAACATGAGAATTTGCGAGTGAAAAATTCATTCATATTCGTAAATCAAAATAATCAATAAGCTTTGAGACTTTTAGCAATGTGCGGTGATTTATGGCGTAATATACAAAGTTGTGAAATCATAGAAAATGAAATTACTTTTTTTATAAGGTATTTTGCTCATCATCATCACTCGTAAGCATCAAAGAGTTATTTATATATATGACGATGACAAATTTAAAATATCAAAACAATTTTCAATTACCAATTTTAAGATAAATGAAAGTCAATTGTAACTAAATTAAATCCAATTTAACCGATGATGTTGGAGGCAAGTGTGACTTATAATATAAGTGTGTTTGTTTGGTGTAGTCACTAAAAAACTTTTAAATAAAATGAACAGCAATAAAATTAAGTAGTAGACATATACAATTTACACTATATATTGATGAATAAAGAAAAGTTTAAAGTAGATTTTTCTACTTTAGCTTGTGTTGGTTTGCATCCCTTTTGAAATAAGGTAAAGTTAATTGAGATTAGGTGTTGAAGAGGGATGAAATAAAATTTCCGACAAGAATGTATAAGAAAATGAAAAGGGCACCCTTTGTGACCTCATGTTTTGGTAAGCTAGGTTTGTTGTGACGGGTGTCCATATTAGTGTTATTTCTTGTGCAATCTCTTCTTTACCTATCTCCAATGAAATCTTTGAAGACCAACATGCTTCTAAGATGTCCCATTCTCCGAAAACCCACGAGCACTCGTCTCAACCAAATTTAATAAGATGTTACATTACCCAATGCATAATTTAGATTGGTGGGTAATGGTCCCCCATTCCCCATAGCAAAATGAAAAGATATAAATAAGAATTAGAGTATTTTATATATAGATAAAAGAGAGAATCGCATACATTACATACACTTTTGGCAATAGAATAAAGGAAAGGAAGCATTTGGTGTGGTTGAATTAGTGACTAAATAGGATCAATCAATTGAAACCCATTCGGTATGATGCGCACACAATGGGACCCAGTGCCAATACTGAACAATGATGAAGCTATGCAGCTCCAAATCTTTTTCCTTTTTTATACCCATATATCTGTCGCTTGATGGGTAGTAAGGCCTACTCAATCAATGGCATGGATATGTATTATTTAGCACCAGTAGTAGTAGTAGCAGTACTTTGCTAATAGCTTCAACAATATGTATATGTATGTGTGTATATCTATCTACCTAGTTCAGATTTGGATTACGCAACTTTGGAATTAAATATAATACTGAAGACAGAGGATTAAAAGGAAAGTGTGAGGAAGCATCATTGTTTTTTGTCATAAAACTAAGGTAATGAAATACTTGTGATTTTATGTATGGTAGAAGAAGAAGATTACGAAACACATAAGTACAAACACCCTCATCATTCCACCCCACCCCTTCTTCTTCTTTTTGGAAAAACCAACACAACCATATAGTCTAGGAAAAACAAAACTCCAAATTTCAATAACAAGAGCCCAGCACATTTCATAGCTCGAGGAAGAAATTGAGGAAAGAACAAGCCAAACACCACTCAAAACAAAAATGACCTGTATAGAACGCAAAACTCGTGTTTAGACAAACAACTCAGTCAATCCAGTCAAACCGTGCATCACCCCACCCACCAAAATCTCAATCTTCCTCACTATTTGCAAATAAAATATCAAAATCTCACTCACTTCCAACCCCTTTGCCACTATTTTATATACACAAATTCAACCATCTAATCTAATCTTTCTCACTTCTCTCACTCTTTCTCGTTTATATTTATTTGCTTTTGTTTAGAAATTGCAGAGATGTTTAATTTTGATTTGATTTGATTTAATTTATTTTTACCTGGTGTGTTGCGTTGTGTCCATTAAACAATGAAAATGGCATATTACCAATCATCCTTTCCCCTCTGCAGGAAACACCCATCATTGCTCCCAACAATCCTTTTCAACCTTAGAAACCTGAGCTTCCAAGATATTCCATTCTTCCATTCTTTTCACTTTTTGGGTCCTCATTCTTTTCCATTCTCCTCTTAAGCCTCTCCTCATCTTCTTCCACTCTTTCAATTTAAATATCAACCCTTTCTCTACATCCACCTCTCCCCTCCACTTCTTCTTCTTCTTCTTCTTCTACTTCTTTCTTATCTTTCCCCATTCATTCATAATTCCAAACTTAAAATGGATCCCTCCTCCACCAACTCAGTGAACGGGTTTTACTCGTTCCTCACGCGAGGAATCGACGATCTAGACCGAGTCTTCCTCACCACCAACTTCATGTCAATCCAATTCATCCAAAGAACACTCTCTCTCCTTCGATCCTTCCACACCCAATTGACCCTTCTCGTCCAAAAACTCCACCTTCCCGTCGGCGACAAGTGGCTAGACGAGTACATGGACGAAAGCTCCAAACTCTGGGAAGCCTGCCACGTCATCAAGTCAGGCATATCCGGCATAGAAACCTACTACTCCGCCGCGCTAACCATCACCACCTCCCTCGATTCCCACCGCCACATCACCCCACAACTCTCTCGCCAGGTCAGCGCCCCTTTTTCAATTTACATTTGCTCTTAAATTTCCACTCTCTTTTTTCCGACATTTCGAAGGCAATTACAATCTTTTGTTAACGGGGGAATTTGTTTTGGAACAGGTTATGAGGGCGATATCGGGGTGCCGGAGAGAGGCGGTGGGGTTGGAGGAGGAGAATAGGGCGTTGATGGAGACGCGGATTCAGCCTCTGTCGCTGCGGTTCGAGGAGAGGGTGTCGATCGAGTCGAAGCTGAACGGGTTCAACGGGTTCAGAGGGGTGCTGTACGCAATGAGGAACGTGAGTTCGTTGCTGCTCATGATTCTGCTGTACGGGCTGGTGTACTGTTGGGGGGAGTCCTCGGATTTCGTGCTGGGCGGGTACGAGGGGTGTTTGTTTCTGGGATCGGCGTTCATGATGTCGACGGTGAGGTTGCAGCAGCGGGTGGCGGCGGAGATCGGGCACATGGGGGGCGCGCAGGGTATGCTGCTGCACGAGTTTCGGAGGTCGAAGGTGGCGATGGAGGAGCTGAGGGGGGAGTTGGAGAGGAGAGGGTCGCAGGGAGTGGAGTGGGAGAGTGAGGTTGCCATCAGGGAGAGAGTGGAGAATGTGAGAGCGTGTTTTGGGGTTCTCAGATCTGGTGCAGACAACATTGTTGCTCAGCTCGATGATTTCTTTGACGAGATTGTTGAAGGGAGGAAGAGGTTGTTGGACTTTTGCAGTCATAGGTAACTGAGTCAGTGAACTGAAACAAAACAAAATTGGACCAAGACTATTCAGGAATTCAAATAGCCACTAGGTATCTGCTTGCCTGCAAGGAAAAACCAAAAAACATAACAAAAAAAAAGGAAAATAGAAACAAAGACAAGGTAGAGGAATAGTTGATGGGTTGTTGTACTTTTTATTAACCCTTTTTTATAATTTTATTATTACTATGTCTTTCTATTGTTTTTCACAGTTACCCTAGTTGAAAATGAGCTGCGACTGCCAAGTCTTTTTCTTCCCCGCAGAAGCATGTAAAGAAGGTTCTCTCAAATTGAATGTAGTTCTGGGTTCGTATATGGGTTAATCAATGAATGAATGAAATTACTATTCTTCTTGCATTGGAGATAATAAGCTAGCGAATTGTTTTAGAAAAGAAAGAAACTTCGATTCCTCTTCTAATGGCAGCCAAGGAGGAAAAAGACAAAAGAATACAAGGTAAGAAAAAGTTAAAAAAAAAAGGAGAAAGTTAGACACGGATAACCGCACAATGACATTGTGTATCTTATAATTTTAAAATGGTTTTGTTGATTGATTATTATTATTATTATTGTTTTTATTCTTTATTAAGATTGAATTTGAAAGAAGAGTTTGGTTGGCACGGAAAATGACTAATCATTGGGTTATAGTCCTGAAAGAATAATGGAAAGGGAGGTTTAGGACTGTAGAGAAAAGAAGCACTCTGAGATTCCTGGACTGCTTTAACGTCAAAGGCAGCTTCTTTTGCTCTTGGGAAGCTTTTGTCTGATTCGGTTCACTTTGAAAGCAATGGAGGTGATGATGATGAAAACTTCATCTCACCACATTGCCTGACAACTCTCTCTCTCACACACAATTTTGTTCTGTTTCAAAAATTTTCAACCTCCCCTTTTTGGGGTTTTGGGTGTTTAATATGCTACAAAAATTGCAGCGGTCACTTTCTCACTTCTAACCGTATCTCATGCTTTTTGTCCCTTGCCGCAAATTCATGCCTTGCCTCCTCACAAGGGTTCCACATGAATGGTGCTTTAAAACCAAACAATAAATAAAATAACATTTAAAGTGCACACACAAGACACAGACAAAAAAACAAAACACGAGTAATATATCTTGGATATGATCCAGCATGCCTCATGCCAGACGGGCAGATTTTGTGTTTAAAGCATTGGTTAAACGTACAGTTGTTACTGTACACTCAAATCACAGCTTCTCATTAATCTTTGCTGGTCGGATATTACGTACTGTTCCCATTTTTTAATCTATATATGCCTATGTAACCTATGTGTCACCCTCCATAAACATGAATACCATAGAATAACATATTCAAGACAGCCGGTAAAATAATTTCATGACCACTTCAATTCATGTGCAATAGTAACATTTATCTTTATGTATTTCCTTTTAACTTTAATGGAGTTTCTTTATAAGCAAAGAAGGGTAGCCACAGAAGTTGTGGTTGAAGAAAAAGGTAGCAACCTCGAACAATTTCTACAATCTCAAGGTTGTTAATATGGTATGAGGACATGACTTCCATTAGCATACGTAATTTACATAAGCTGACTACTAATTTGATAGATACAAGAACAAGGGGGAAAACCTATGGGTTACTATGCAAAGAAAATTCAAAAGATGGTGTAAGCCAAGACGCGTCATAACGATGCAATAGAGGTCTACAATTTCAAATCAAGTATCGAATCCTGGCATTGCAAACTGGGAACTGAATGTCTCAACCCGATTTCTAAGCTCAGAAATATCTTTATTATTCTCAAGACCCTTGAGAAAATCTTTGCATGATTTCCCATGTTCCCTTTGCACAATGCTGGTAATCTGAGCTGCCCTCAGAAGAAAATCAGATATGGTCTCAAAATCTTCCTCTAAACAGCCTCTTGATGTCATTGCAGGAGTACCTGAATACCAATGAAAGCAACATGAGAACAAAACATAATAGAGAAAACCCAAAAGTAATACGTTTTAGCAGCAATAGCAATGAAAATGGGCTTGAAGTACACACAAAAATGTGACTTGATAGATTCACATGAGGAAGTGGTAGACACTAGACATGATAAATACGCATTTCTTTCATTCTACCAATCAATTCCCTGGAGAATATAATATTTGAAGGACTGTTTACTAAATATGTGGAAGCAGGAGCTATTACAATTGAGTGTTCTTAAGGAAGTCTTGCTGCTAAACACAGTCATAAGCAGAGTAACAAGCATGGACCATGAACACTTAAATGCTAACCAAATGGTATGACAAAAATGTGATATTGAACACTCAGCTGGAAAAACTAAGTAGATTGAAATTATAGTGCGCTATACTAATACAATAACTTATAAGACGTTAGGTACTCACCAATTCTCACTCCTCCAGGAGAAATGGAACCATAAATGGCACATTTATTGAGAGTGATGTGACACGCCTCACAAACCTTTTCATAGTTTCTATCTGTAATAGACAGTAAAATTATATAAGAGTATATTCATGTCAATTTTAACGATATAATTTGTAAAAAACTGGAAAAGGAGTCTTCGAATCATGAGTAGTGTACACAGAACAAGCATAATGGAATTTAAAAATTGAAATAGTCGTTAAAACAGATACATACATTAGCATATTTACAACTCAAATTCAAACAATAAATGTTAACACTTAATATCTATTTCTTCTTTTCTATTATTTTCTTTTGCCCTGTTCCCTAATGGGATGGATCCTCTCCTACATAGCAGTCACGTTTAAATATCGTTTTGCATCTCAATAAATAGCAGATGATTCTCATCTAATATTATTTGTCAATTGAATTTGCAAGAAAAATCCCATATTAAATTCAAGTAGCAATTTCATGCAACCTATGCTAAATCTGACCATCATGATTTATTTAGAAAACACAATTTCAAGTTAATATATTTAGAATCCAAGACATAGCCTACAAGTCCACAGCGAATTTAGCTTTTCTAAAGTGAGTAAATGTGTAAAATGAGAAAGTATGGGTATATCTACCATTAATTTAAAGTAATTTAAGTTTATGGGATCAATTACAGTGGAAACACCTTTACTTTCTCTCTTTACACATCTCTTCACTTTAGAGAGGTTAAATCTATGCATGGCCTTGGGCTGACCAAATATCTTGATCAGAAAGCCAAGAAGGAAAAAAATTATAAGCATGGCCTAATTATCAAAGCAACTGATATAGCAAAAACCATGCATATAAGTTCAAAAGGGACAAATTTTTAATACACCCATTTTAACCCTTGGCCAATTTAGAAACCTTATGCATGAGCATCAGTCTTTTCTCTATTCTCTCTTCTCTTCAATGTAACCGGTTCCTAAATCATCCATGTACAACTTGCAAGCCAACCCCTCTTCAAACATATTTTTCATCTTAAGGTATTAGCTCATCAAGTCTCTTGGCCTTAACTTTTCCGTATGTCTTAAATATTATCCCAATCTATCTTAGTTACTGTGATAGAAACTAAGGAGATTAAATTAGAAAATACCTCCTAACTGAAGAAACTAAGTATCCAATCCAATTACACAAAGTACATATGAAGTTTGATGGCCAGCTCAACAGACATTACAAATCACAATAAAAGGCGGGCTGTGTTTAACTTTTGTTTCATGTTCAAAATTTTGAAAGAACCTAAGGGTTATGCACTAGCAAATTAATCCTCTAGGGAAGAAGAGTGATACTGCTATGTTTAAACCACATGGCAGCTAAATGAAAACAGGCCAAATCAAAGAAGCTTACATCGTAGAATTTCCCCATTTATTTTTACAATGCTTACTTAGTGGGATAACATATGGCTTTCGTTTCAATAATAAGCGGTGAGGTCCATAATTTTACACAAGCTCTGTGTCAATACATCACAAAATTTGAAAACTATGCAGTGCTCTAACTAAACACTAAAAACATTGTTGTGATTTATTCTATTGAAAAAGAATAAAATATAACTAAAATCAAAACATTTGATTATACGGCTTCTATGATTTTATATAAAATAATAATTTGAAATTAAGATTAACTTGCATAGAAATACATAACAAGCTCAAGTAAAATAAGCATACAAATTTGATATTGTTAGGGACAAAATCATAACATTTAAGCAACTTCTGTACTAGCATCATTTCCCATCTCCAGACATCAGTACGCCAAAATAATAACTCATTATTATTAATAACGGGAAAAAAATAATTCCAAATTCAGTTTCAATTTTAACATAATTTATAAGAAAAAGACAGGTAGAAGTGAATTACCAATTAAACCAAGTGCTGTTAGATCCCATAGCAAAAGATGATTGTCGGTCCCACCTGTCACCAATCTGAAATTTCTTCTCAACAAGGCCGAGGCTAATGACTGCGCATTTCTCTTCACCTGCTGCATGTACGCTTTGTACTCAGGAGTTGCAACTTGTTTTAAAGCTATGGCAAGAGCAGCAATATGATTATTATGGGGGCCTCCTTGTAATGATGGGTACAAAGCAAAGTTTATTTTCTCCTCAAAATCATAATTACTATCGTCTCCATGATTAAGAACAAAACCTTGCCTCCTCGGTTTTGCCCCCCTTCTATAAAAGATGATACCTCCCCTTGGACCTCGGAGACTTTTGTGAGTAGTTGACGTTACAATATCACAGTAATCAAATGGACTAGCTACTTCCTGTAAAACCCACTGTTAATATACTTAAAACCATTTGACACAACCATTTAAGACATAAAGGACTGTCAAAACTACAGCAGAGTTGAAACGCATGGCAATTTTTCAATTAAATATATTATTAAATGAAGCCAAATGGAACCAAATTAGAAACACAATTTTAATCGATGCATATTTTGAGGTCCACACAAGCAATTTAACTTCCAGCCAGAACATATACAGAGGCGATTCATGAAAAAAAACGGCCTTGTCTAACTGGTAGAGGTCGGTTACATGAATCTACCATATCAAACATGCTAAGGGTAAGTTCGGTGCCCTTAATGAAAAGGAAAACAATTACATAATTTCCAGTAGAACTTCCATTCACAAAGGTAAATTAATCGAATTTCAAGCATAAAAATATTCAGCGGGGGATAGGGAAAAAAAAAAAGAGGTAATTTTTTGCTTTTGGTGTCTCCTGGTTGCTACAGGCCTATAAATAAAAAAGTAATCTTTATACTTGACTCCATTAGATCATATTGCTAGTGGATTCAGCTCCCTCTAAAACAAGGAGAAAGCACTGCAAACAAAGAGTATCATCATTTGAGATTCTAACAATATCATAGTCTTTATATTTTAGCATGTATGTAATCACAATCTCATTGTAGATTTTCTTACTAATACTTGTAACTGCACTATATACTCTCTAACATGCCATCCTTCACATTAGAGGAGTCAAATTCATTTCCTGTACGTGCCATAGCACAGGAGTATAGATAGAAACTCTATCTGAAGAGGATCTGAAGAGTTTGATTCATAGTAGAGGAGGACAACAGACGGCTAAAGTATTTCATGCAACTCTATCTTACTAGTTCTAAAGCATACAAAACGACTACCTCTACCCTCCAAAGAAAACCAAATCAGAACTCCACTCACCTTTAAAATTCGTAAACAATCATGAAATCAATAATAACAGAAACAAGAGAAAAGACAGAAAAAAGCACCTTAGCCGCCACAAGACCACTGATATGCGCCATGTCACACATCAACACTGCCCCACACTTGTCAGCAACCTGCCTGAACCTCGCATAATCCCATTCCCTGGGGTACGAACTCCCACCGCAGATAAGTATCTTGGGCCTAAAATCCATTGCTTTCTCCTCAAGCTTATCGTAGTCTATGTAACCACTCTGAGGATTAACCTTATAGGGCAAAGTCTCGAAGAAAATAGAAGCAGCAGAAACCTTCTTACCCCCATGAGTATAATACCCATGACTCAAATGCCCCCCAGAGGGTGAATCCATACCCATAATCCTATCCCCGGGATGCAAAATCCCAGTGTACACGGCAAAGTTAGCAGAAGTACAAGAATAAGGTTGGACATTAACACCCCAATTGTTAGGGTGAAGGTCAAAGGCCAACAACGCACGCTGGCAACAGAGAAGCTCAATCTCGTCAATGTACTGATTTCCTGTGTAGTACTTGGCCCCAGGCATTCCCTCAGAATATTTATTGCTTAAATGGCTTCCTAAAGCTTCCATCACTGCCCTGCACACGAAGTTCTCCGAAGCAATCAACTCTATTCCCTTGAACTGTCTTCGTTTTTCTTTCTCCATGATTTCAAAAATCTGGGGGTCCGCCACTCCCAAAGGCTGGTTCCACCATCCCACCGAAGAATCCATCGCCACACGCTTCGAAGGGAAACAGGGTTGTTGATGTCCTTCTATCTTCCTCTTCACCCGGTGGTCCATGAAGTTAATCGTCTCACCGTTGTCTTCTTCCTCTTCTTCTTCTTTGAGGTGTCGGAACCGCCACGGAACAGAGGTGTCACTGAGAGGAGCCGCGGTTGACGACGCGCTCAACCCGAGAGAGAGACCCGGTTCCATGGGTTAAACCCGAAATCACAAAATGGGAAAGGGGAAAGTTTGCTTTTTGACGGGAATTGAGGTTATGGGTTAGTGCAACAATAACAAGAACAAGGAGAACAGGGGAACAGAGGAACAGGGGACGGGAGAAAACAGGGGAATGCTGAAGAAAGTGTGGGTATAGAAAGTGAATGCATTGGGAGAAAGAGTGATAGATGAAAAAATGGTGCGTGTGAGGTGAGAGAATGAATAGAAGAAAGAAGGAAAGGAAGGTAGATAAAGAAGGGAAGGTGGATGAACCTGGATGCGATTAGGGAGAGAGCAGAGTGTTATGCTGCGGATGGAGCAATGAAGGAATTCAACGTGGAAAATAAAATTGGAAAATATAAATACTAGATTAACCTTAATTACAATACTTAATAATAGTAACAAAAACTATCAATGTTTTATGGGACCATGTGATTCCACATCTGGACGCAATGAGGTCTAGGTTCACTTCAGATGTTCTTGTGGATTGTGGTCAACCATTTACAAGATTGTCGTCCAATTATATTTAATATTCTTCTTATTTTTCTGCTGGCAGAGGGAAGTTACCTTTTTAATTTTCGTGACTTTGGGTAGCATATTTTTGTCATATAAAATGCGATCCATTGGCTTTAAAGAATCATAATGTCCGTGCAAATGACATCTGTTTATGCGACAATTCTAATAACTTGGCTATGTTCAAGTTGACCATGGTTCAAAGATGTATGGCTGCTATGGCTTCTCTTCTATCAACCGGTGCTTAAAAGAGACTCATTAAAATATATTTCTTTTAAAAAATTTAATCATGTAACATGTTTCTTCCTAGATGATCATCCATGGTCAACTTGGAACATTTTTCCTCTAACTCCTTAATTTTATTTCCAACAAAGGAGTTAGCCTACAATGCCTCCTTCAAAGAGCTACTTGGTTTCCTTCTCTAAAAAAAAGTAAGAGGCATTTGTTGTGAAGGTATGATTGAGGACATTCTCAAGGAGCTCTTCTTGGATGTTTGTGGAAGATGGTGCGGAAGCTTAATGGAAGAGATGAACAAGGTCCTCCTGAGAGGTGTGGTGACCTTGAAGGTGCATGAAGAGTGTGGAAATGGGGAGGTTCGGCCAGCCCCTTTGAAGGTGGTGAAATGAAGATTAAAACCTAGAAGCTAGGCCAAGAGTAATGTATGGCA